>Ga0335072_10001053_pt1 | contig 47255 bp, 40 predicted proteins | sample Lox_Sample_21_FD_206725 | JGI IMG/M metagenome (GOLD analysis project Ga0335072, IMG submission 206725) | Soil microbial communities from Loxahatchee National Wildlife Refuge, Florida, United States - Lox_Sample_2.1 | ecosystem: Environmental > Terrestrial > Soil > Wetlands | place: USA...
TCAGGCCCGGTGAGCCGAAGCCGAGCGCGAAGAGCGGATTCGTCGGTACCGCGAGCGCCGCATCGAGTTGCATGTAGCCCGGGACCGAGGTGGGCACGGTAGGCGGCGTGCTGCTGAACAGGGCGGTTTCGGGGAGCTCGCCGTTGGCGATGATCGTATCGATGGGCGTGGTGCTCGGCAGCAGATCGAGCAGGTTGTTCGCATACTGCGGCGCGTACACGTCCCCCAGCTGACTGTAGATATTGCCGTAAGCGGCCTCGTAGCTCGTGATGATGAGCGGGGCGAAGATCGTCGAGTCGATATTGACCTCACCGTAGAACACGGCATCGCCGAACGCCTCGAGCGCATAGGGCCCCGACATCGGTGCCGAAGCGGTGACGGTGTCCCCGGCGGCCGTCATCGCCTTGAGCGTCGCCATCGCCACGTAGCCGCCTTCGGAATACCCGGTGAGGAACAGCTGTCCGTTGTCGCTGGTCGCCGGCGTGAAGGTATGAGGCAACGCGGTGCGTCCCGCGGCGAGCGCGTCCATCATGTCCTTCGATTGCTGATCCCCGTTGAGAAAGGGGTGATAGGGCAGGGTCGAGATGTCGTAGCCCGCGTAGTTCGGCGCGACGACGATATAGCCCTGCGCGGCGAACACCGCGGCGATGAGCGCGCCCTCGGTGTTGCTCGTGTTGGTGATGTCGGCGATGTTGAAGGATTTATCGGTCTGCGTGCCGTGCGCATAGAGCACGATGGGGCGAGGTCCGGAGCACTGCGGCGAGCTCCCGGTCGGGACCATGAGCGCACCCGAGGCGGTCGTCGGCGCGCCGTTCGCCCCGACGGTCCAGTACTCGATGTAATAGAAGTCCACCCCGCAGGTGGGCGTGCCGGCGAGCTCGAGGAGCTGCGGGCCCGAGCTCGTGGCGGAAAGCTCGCTCGCGAACGTCGCGGCATCGACCGATGCGAGTCGCAGCGGTGGATCCTGGATGAGCGTCCCGCGACTGATGCTCGTCGCTTGAGTGGAAGTCGTCGTGTCGGATCCGCACGACGCAAGCAGCGCCGTCGCACAGACGGCGAAGAGCACGCCCCCCGTCCTCACCATGCTCGTTCTCCCCTCAAGACGCGCCGCGGCCCGACGCCTGTGGAATGCTCGTCCCGGCTCGCAAGCCGGTGGCCTGACCTCCAGGCGGGCCGCTCAGGGGGCTAGCATAGCATTCCCGGTGGGTCGCAGCGGCCGCGGCGGCGCGCTTCTGCGCCTAGGGCTCCTGCGGCGGGTCGCGCCGCGCGAGCGCCAGGCCGAGCAGGAACGCTCCGGCCGCGGCGATGGCGACGGAACCCCACGGATTCGCCCGGACCGAATCGTCGGCGACCTTGGCGGCGCGCCGCACACCGTGCTCGATCTCGCCCTGCAGGTCGGTCAGCCGCTCGCGCAGCTTGTCGAATTGCGACTGCAGCTCCGCGGCGGTGCCCCCGAACTGTTCGCCGGCCTTGCCGGCGCTCTCCTTGATCAGGGTCTCGAGCTCGCCCAGAACCTTCTGCAGATCGTTGAGGACTCGGTCGGTCGTGCTGGCCATGCGCGAAGCCTAACCGGCTCCGGTCGCCCGGTAAACTGCGTACTCGTACAGGGGCGCTTTCACTCGAGCAGCAGCTCCGCTGCCTTCTCCGCAATCATGATCGTCGCGGCGTTGGTGTTGCCGCCGATCAGCCGCGGCATCACCGAGGCATCGGCCACGCGCAGGCACTCGGCGCCGCGCACGCGCAGACGGGGGTCGACGACCGAGTTCGCATCCGAGCCCATGCGGCACGTGCCGACCGGATGATAGATCGTCTCGGCCTTGTGCCGAATGACTCGCTCGATGTCGGTGTCCGTCACGGCCGCCGCGCCCGGAAATACCTCGGGCCCTCGGTACGGCGCAAACGGTGCCGCGGCGATGAGCGCACGCGAAAGACGCACCGCCTCGATGAGCACCGCCAGATCCCGCTTCTCTGCGAGGTAGCCGGGCTCGATCCGCGGCCGCTCCCCGGGGCGCGCGGAGCGCAGCGCAATGCGGCCGCGGCTGAGCGGGCGCAGCGCGCACGCGTGCACGGTGAAGCCATGACCCGGGAGCCGATTGCGTCCATGGTCATCGAGCTGGGCCGGCACGAAGTGCAGTTGCACATCGGGTCGCTCGTCCTCGGCGAGAGCCGACCTCACGAATGCACCGGCCTCGGCGATGTTGCTCACCCCCGGGCCGGATCGCGTGAGCAGATAGCGCGCCGCGACGGCGAGCTCTTGCAGCGCGCCGAAGTCGTAGGTCACGGGCTTCGAGCACTTATTGAGCGTGCAGAAGTCGAGATGATCCTGAAGATTGCGCCCGACCTCCGCGCTCTCGATGTGCGCGGTGACACCAACCGCCCGCAGCTCCGCGGCGGGTCCGACGCCCGAGCTGAGCAGCAGCTGGGGCGAGCCGATTGCGCCCGCCGCCAGGAGCACCTCGCACCCCGCACGCGCGCGTCGCGGGCTGCCGCGCTCGAGGTACTCGACGCCGATCGCGCGCGCGCCGCTGAAGAGGATGCGGGTGGCGAGACAATGTGTGCGCACCTCGAGGTTGCTGCGTGACTCGATCGGATGCAGGTACGCCGTCGCGGCGCTGCAGCGACGCCCGCGGCGCTGCGTGACCTGGTAGAAGCCGACGCCCTCCTGCTGCGCGCCGTTGAAATCGGCATTCTCCGGCCAGCCGAGGGCGAGCCCCGCCGCGACGAACACCGCAGTGAGCGGATTGCGATAGCGCAGGTCCTCCACCGCGAGCGGGCCGCCGATGCCGTGGTAGCGATCCGCGCCGCGGGCCTGGTCCTCGGCTCTGAGAAAGTAGCGCAGGACGTTCTCGTAGCTCCATTCGCACCCCGCAACGCGTGCCCATTCCGCGTAGTCGAGGCGATGACCACGCGTGTAGCACATCGCGTTGATGGAGCTGCTGCCGCCGAGCACCCGGCCACGCGGCCAGTACAGGCTGCGGCCCTCGAGCGCGGGCTCGGGCTCGGTCTGGAAGCGCCAGTCGATGCGCGGATCGTTCACGAGCCGCGCGATTCCCGCGGGCATGTGAATGAAGGGATTGCGGTCGGGCCCGCCGGCCTCGAGCAGCAGCACGCGCACGTGTGTGCGCGCGGAGAGCCGGTGCGCGAGCACGCAGCCCGCGGAGCCGGCCCCGACGATCACGTAGTCGAACTCGCGCTCGCGGGCAGCCACGCTCAGGGCTCCCGCGTCCCGGCGGGGTGCGACTCCCCACCGCGGTTGCCGGCGAAGGGCTCGATTGCGCCGGCGAAGAGCTTGTGCATGATGAGCGTCTCGCGCGCGCGGATGATCTGCAGGAACAGCGTCGCGCCGCGCATCGCGCGAAACGCCGCATGGCCGCGCTCGAGGAAGTCCTGCAGGACGCCGAACCCGGCGAGGTGCGCCGGAAGATGCGCCGCCTGCAGCGCGAGCCCGACGAGCGGCAGCTGCACGGCGCGTTCGAGGGCGGCGCCGATGCCTACGATGAGGTCGATCTGGCGCGCGCGCACATCCGCCTGGCCGGCAGCCCGGTAGGCTGCGGCATAGGTGAGGTCAGTGAGCGCGCTTCCGCCCAGGTGCCCCGCGAGCGCCTGGTCGAGTTGGGCGGTGAGCACATCGAGCTCCAGGGCTTCACGGAGCACCCTCAACACCGCCTGAGGCAGCGTGTGCTTCAGGCGGCTCCACGCCCGGATCACGCACTGGTCGCGCGCCCGGGAGCCTTCCGGGCCGTACAGGTCGCTCAGAAAGAACGTGGCCGCCGCGCCGTAGCGCGGATCGCGACGCAGATCCTCGTACGTGCGTGCGAGGCGCGCGGACTGCCACGCACGCAGCGCCTGCAGCCGCCGCGCGAGCTCTGGATCGCGCTCCTCGAGCGCGGCGAGCTGTCGCTTCCGCTCGAGCAGCCGGTCGAGCTCGTCGGGGGTGAGCGGGGTACTCACGGCTCGGCGAGCGCCTCGAGCACGAAACGGCGCGCCGCGCGCGAGCGCAGCAGGGAGAAATGCCCCTGGCCGGGGACCTCCAGCGTGCGCGCGCCTGCGAGCGTGGCGCTCGCAGGGGGAGCGATGACATCGTCCTCGAGACTGAACACACACGCAATCGGAACCGCCGTATCGGGTTGCGCAGCTCCGTTGAGCGCATCGAGCCAGGCGGATCCGGGGCTCATCTGATCGAGCGCGATGCACGGGAGCGCACGCGCGGCGGCCGCGGCGAGCGTCGTGCCGTGATGCGGGGTCGCGAGCGTGACGATCCGCCGAATGATGCGGGGTCCGAGCGCCTGCAACGCCGCACGCGCCACGAGTCCTCCCATGCTGTGCGCGATCACCGTGATGCGCTCGCCCGAGCACTCCGCCGCCATCGTGAGCAGCGTCCGCGCGAGCGTTGTGGCGTGGGAGTCGAGATCCGCGCAGACGGGGCTCAGGGTCGCGGTGCGCACGGGACCGTAACCCGCCCGACGCAAGCGGCTTACGAGCGGGCGCCAGATGGCCGCATTGCACGCGAAACCGTGAACGAGGAGCGCCGGGCGCGAGCAGGCTCCCGCGCGTACCGGTGGCACCGCCGCTGCGCGCCGGTACGGCTCGATCGCCATTGCAAAGGCGGCGAGCGGAAAGGCGAGGCATTCGCGCGCGCACGCCTGAGCGAGCCGTGCGCGGCGCACCGGTGCGCCCGCGGGAATGCGGGCGCTCCCTCTCCCGAGGGCGAAGCTGCCGATGACCCAGGCAATCTGCAGTGCGAGCAGGCACACGAGCGCTGCGATGGCAACGACCCCGAGCGCCGCGCCGCGCGCCGCGGCGGTGGCTCCCACCGCAGCCGCAAGGCCGAGCTCCGCGACCACAAGCCTGCGCCACAGGCGCGCCGCACCGTCGAGTCCCTCGCTCGGCGCGATGCGCGCGGCTGCCGTGAACCTCATCGCTCCCCGCCTATGCGTACTTGCCCCACTGGGCGCCCTCGGCCGCGACCCTACTATAGGGGCTGACCGATCGGGTCGAATGCGTAATTGCCGCAGCGAGAACCGTGATGAGCCACAGCAAAGAGGCGATCCAGGCCCCGCGCAAGCGGGCGACACGCAGCTCGCGCGCCAACCCGAGCGCGTTGCACGATCGCTGGGAGCGCCTCCATGCAGGCGACCGCGAGCCTTGGCCGGATGAGCGCCGGGTGCGCGAGCTCGCGCGCGCGAACACGGCGGTTGCCCCGTGGGTGGCTGGGCGCGGTGGTCCCGCGCCGGTTGCCGCGGAGCTGCAAGCGGCATGGGGCGCATTCCACGCCGGGCAGTATCGAGAGGGGATCGAGCGCGGCGCCGAGCTCGGCGCGCTCGGCGCGCAGGCTGCGAACAAGGCGGCCGCCGTGCACTCGATCAACACTCGCGAGAGCGGCGCTCGGGTACTGAAGATTCTGGAGTCGGCCGTCGAGCGCGGCGAGCGCGCCGTGGAGGTCCTTCCCGATTGCGCCAACGCGCACTACATGCTCGCGCTCGTGCTCGGCCGCTTGAGCCAGCGCATCTCGGTGCTGAAGGCGCTTTCGGCCGGCTTCGGCGGCCGCGTGCGCACTCACCTCGAGCGCGCCCTCGAGCTCGAGCCGCGCCACGCCGAGGCGCACGTCGCGCTCGGGCTCTATCACGCCGAGATCGTGGGCCGGCTGGGTGCGCTCGCAGCACGCCTCACCTATGGCGCATCGCGCGACGGGGCGATCGAGCACTTCCGGCGCGCGCTCGATCTTGCACCGCACTCACCGATCGTCTCGATCGAATACGCGAACGGCCTGCTCGTGCTCGATCCGCACGGCAATCGCGAGCAGGCGCGCGCGCTCTACGAGCGCGCCGCCGCGTGCGAGCCCCTCGATGCGATGGAGCGCCTGGACGTCGGGCGCGCGCGGCGCGGGCTCGATTGAAATCACTCACTCGCTCAGGGACGCACCGCCCAGGAGCACCAGGAGCACGAGCCGCTCGAATTCGCTCCCGATCCGGCGCACGAGCGCGCCCGGGTCGGCGATGAGGCCGCGATCGCAGGTGACCCCCAGCTGCACGCGCCCGTCGTAGCTCAGCATGCTCACGCCGAGGCCGATGCTGCCCGCCTGAGGCACCCAGAAGAGAATCTGCGAGACGTGCGCCCCGCAGAGGAAGAGCGGCTGCGCAGGTCCGGGAAGATTCGAGGCGACCAGGCTCGCCTTGGCACTGAAGAGGTCGATCGCACGTTCCTCGACCGCTGCCGGCAGGGAGCCCACGAGCGCGAGCAGACCCTGGGTGACGAGCGCCTGCGGTGAGCCCTTGAGTGCCTGCATGGACTCGTGCACCGCGTAGAGCCGCTCGAGCGGGTGGCGGATGCCGATGGGCAGCTCGACGAAGACGAGCCCGAAGCGATTGCCGAGCTCTCCGCGTGGGTCGGCATCGCGCAGATTCACGGGTGCGGAGGCGCGGATCTTGAGACCGGCCACGCTGTCTCCCTCGGCCTCGAGGTGGTGAGCGAGTGCCCCGGCGAGGGTCGCGATGAGCACGTCGTTGACCGTGCAGCCGAGCACGTGGCCGATGATCTTCACTTCCGCGAGCGAGAGCGGCTCGGCCCACGCGATGCGCCGCACGCCGGTCAATGGCCGCTTGAGACGGGTGGGCGGATCATCGGGGAGGGTGGCGAGCTCGCTCAGCTCGCCCAAGCTCGCGAGGGCGGTGCGCGCGGCGCTCGATGCCGCGGCCGGGTGCAGCGCGTAATGGACGCCCCTTTCCGCAAGCCCGACTCCCGCGCCGAGCGCGGCAGCGAGCCATCCGGGCAGGAGCGAGAAGCCCTGCTCGAGCGCGAGCTGCCCGCGCGCCTCCCTCGATGCGGGAGCGGGGCGACGCGCCCCGCCGCGAGCGTTGCGATCCGCGAGCTCAAGCAGCACCTGGACGAGCGCAACGCCATCCCCGTAGCAGTGATGGACGCGCACGATCACGGCGCTTCCCGTGCCATAGCGCTCGATGAGATGGAAGCTCCACGGAGGATGTCCCGGGCGAAGCGGAGCGCTCGCGAGCTCACCGAGGAGATCCTGGAGGCTCTCCTGGCCGCGTGGCTCGGGGAGCGCGGCACTCACCACGTGATCATCGACGTCAAACTGGCGATCGAGCTCCCAGCGGGCGCCCAGCGTGTCGCGAACGGGCACGCAGAGGAAGCGCTCGCAGAGGAGGAAGCGTGCCACGATCAGCTCGCGCAGCCGCGCACGGTCGATCGGCGCATCGAGCACGAGAAGGGCGACGATCATCATCGGATTCGTCGGCCGGTCCATGTTGAGCCAGGCCCGATCGATGGGCGAGAGCGGCTCGCCCAATTGCAGCGTGCCTCGGTTCATGAGTTCAGTCTCGCGCAAACGGCGGCGTGCGTGACCTTCGGTTTGCCACGATACCCAAGCGCGGCTCCGCGCGCGTAGCGTGATGGATCATCGAGGTGGGGCGCACGCAAGACCATGGCGTACTTCGTCACCGGAGGCACGGGATTCATCGGGCGCCACGTGATCGCGCGGCTCGCCGCTCGGGGCGAGCGCATCCACGTACTGGTGCGTCCGGGCTCCTCTGAGCGGTTCGAGCGCCTGAAGAGCTACTGCGGCGAGCGCGCCGGGCTGCTCGTGCCGATCGAGGGCGATCTTGCGAGCGAGGCGCTCGGCGTCGCGCTGGACGAGCGCACGCGACTGCACGGCGAGATCGTGCACATGTTCCATATCGGAGCGCTCTACGACCTCACGGCGACCGCGGCCGCGCTCGAGCGAGCGAACGTCGCGGGGACCCGGCATGCACTCGCGTTCGCCCGCGAAGTGCACGCGGGCTGTTTCCATCACGTGAGCTCGATCGCCGTGGCGGGCCGCTATGCCGGCACTTTCCGCGAGGAGATGCTCGCGGAAGCGGGCGAGCTCGATCATCCCTATTTCCGCACCAAGCACGATTCGGAAGCCCTGGTGCGCGCGAGCGGACTCGGCGCCTGGCGCATCTACCGCCCGGGCATGGTGATTGGAGACTCCACGACGGGTGTGACGGACAAGGTCGACGGCCCGTATTACCTCTTCCGGCTCATCCAGGCGGTTCGCGACCGTGTGCCTTCGTGGCTGCCGCTCGTCGGCCTCGAAGGCGGCCACGTCAATCTCGTTCCCATCGACTTCGTCGCCGACGCGCTCGTCCACCTTGCGCATCTGCCGGGTGAGGACGGGCACTGCTTCCATCTCACCGATCCGGTGGACCGTCGCGTAGGCGCGGTGCTCAATATCTTCGCCGCCGCGGCACACGCGCCGCGGATGTCGCTGCGGCTCGAGCCGGGCGTTGCGGCGGCCCTGATGCCCGGCGCAGGCACCCTGCATCGCCTGCGCGCCCCGGCGCGTCGGATCATCGAGCGGTTCCTGGGTGACCTCGGGATCCCGGGCGCGGCGCTCGATCTGCTCACGCTGCCGACACGCTTCGACCCGGGGCGCACCCAGGGACTGCTTGCCGCGGCGGGCATCCGTGCTCCGCCGCTCGAGGCGTACGCATGGCGCATTTGGGACTACTGGGAGCGGCAGCTCGACCCGGGTGCGGCGCCAGCAGTCAGTCTCGCCGCCGCGGTGCGTGGCAAGACGATCCTCGTCACCGGGGGTTCCTCGGGCATCGGACGGGCCGTCGCGACGCGGCTCGCGAGTGCCGGCGCGCGCGTGCTGATCGTGGCGCGCGACGCGGCGCGGCTTGCCGCGACACGATTGGAAATCGAGGCCGCGGGCGGCGAGGTCGCCACCTACGAGGCGGATCTATCCGAGGCCGAGTCCTGCGAGCGCTTCCTCGCCGCGCTGCGCACCGATCATCGCGACATCGATATTCTCGTCAACAGCGCCGGTCGCTCCATCCGTCGTGCGATCGAGGGTACCTACGCACGCTTCCACGACTACGAGCGGCTGATGCGCATCAACTATTTCGGTGCGGTGCGCGTCACGCTCGGCGTGTTGCCCGGCATGGTCGCCCGGGGCGGCGGGCACGTTGTCAACATCTCCTCGATCGGAGTGCTGACCGGAGCGACGCGCTTTGCGGGCTACAGCGCTTCGAAAGCGGCCCTCGAGGCCTTCTCGCGTGCGGCGGCGGCGGAATATGCCGATCGCGGCGTGCGCTTCACCGTGATCAACATGCCCCTCACCCGCACGCCGATGAGCGCGCCGACGGCGCTCTACCGCGAGCTGCCGCTGCTCGAGCCTGCGCAGGCCGCGGATCTGGTGTGCGAGGCCATCGTGTGCCGCCCCGCACGGATCGTCGGCGCGCTCGGCAAGCTTGCGCAGCTCGTCGAGCTCTTCGCACCCTCGCTCGGGCGGGCCATCATGAGCGAAAGCTTCCGCATGTTCCCGGAATCCGAGGCGGCCGGCGGGCCCGCAGGCGCAAGCGCAAGCCCGCAGGGCGAGTTGGCCGCGTTCGCGCAGCTGTTGCGCGGGATCAACTGGTGATCGGCCTCACGGACGCAGCACGCCCTCGATCTGGCGCTCGTTGCGCACCGCAGCCGAGAGATTCTGGATCTCGCCCGAGACGTAATCGAGCAGGTCGTCGAGCGAGAGCACCCCCACCAGCTCGCCGCGCGAGCCCACGACCGGCAAGCGCCGTACGCCCGTTCTCCGCAGGGTCTGCAGCGCCTTGTCGACCGGGTCGGCATCCCCGATCGTGATCGGCTGCATGCTCATCACGTCCGTCGCGAGCAGCGCCTTCGGATCGGCGTTCTTGGCGACAACCGAGACGACGATGTCGCGATCCGTCAGCACCCCGATCGGTCGCAGCGCATTCGTCCCGGGCTCCGGCTCGACGACGACGAGGTAGCCGATGTGCTTCTCGCGCATGAGCCGGGCGGCGACGGTCAAGTCGTCGCGCGGACCGATCGTGGTGATGTGGCGCTCGCAGAGATTTCCGACGTTCATGGCGACTCCTCGATTGGGTTTCGTGATGGTGGTGGCACACACTGCCGGGGCTGCGCCGCTCGCTACCTGCGACCGCGCTGCTCGCGAGACTGCTCGCGCGCGACGACCTCGGCGATCTGGGCCGCATCGCTTGCGAGCTGCCGGACCAGATCGTCGAGCGAGACGATGCCGATGAGCTTGCGGTCGAGGCCGAGCACCGGCAGGCGCCGCACGCCGTGCAGCTTCATGCGTTCCAGGGCGGCCGCGCTGTCCTCGGTTTCCCGAGCGACGACGGCGGGGCCGCGCATGATCTCGTGGACGGCGGTCGTCGCGGGATCGCGTTCGCGCCCGAGCACCTCGAGCACGATGTCGCGATCGGTGACGATGCCGAGCGGGGTTTGGTCGCCCTCCGGATCGTCGACGACGACGAGGTCGCCCACGTGCTTCTGGCGCATCAGACGGGCTGCGGCGAGCACCGTCGCGCTCGCCTCACAGCAGGCGACATCCGGGGTGCAGATCTCTTTGAGCAACATGCCTACTCTCCTTACTGGGCGAGCGTGCGCGCGAGCGCGATGAGCTCGGGATCGAGCGTCTTGCGCGTGCGGACGACCGCTGCGAGCTCCATTGCGGTCACCTTTCCACCCACGATTCCCATGAGCACTCCGTAGCGCTCGGCGCATACGCTCTCGACGGCGGCGGCCCCGAGGAGCGTCGCGCTCAGGCGGTCGAAGACGCCCGGGTGGCCGCCGCGCTGGGTATGTCCGAGCTTCGTGATCCTGAGCTCGAAGCCGAGCCGCTCGCTGTGTCGTGTGAAATACCGCTCGAGGGCATCGGCGTCGTAATGGGCCCCTTCGGCGACGACGACGATCGCATGGCTCTTGCCGCGAGCGTAGGCCGCGCGAATCGCGACCGCGACCTCCTCGGGATCGGTGTCGATCTCCGGCAGCAGCACCGCCTCGGCGCCACCCGTCAACCCGGTGATCAATGCCAGATAGCCGCACTCGCGCCCCATCACCTCCATCAGGAAAACCCGACCGTGCGCGGAGGCGGTCACCCGCAGCCGATCGATCGCCTCGAGCGCGATATCCACGGCCGTGCTGGCCCCGATCGTCACATCCGAGCCGGGTAGATCGTTGTCGATCGTGGATGCGACGCCGACGACCGCGACGCCGCGGCGGGCAAGCGCTTGCGCGCCGGCCTGCGAGCCGTTGCCACCGATCACGACCGTGGCGGAGATGTCCCGCGATCGCAGCTGGTCGATCGCGGCCTCCTGCCCCGCATCGGTGAGGAACTGCGGACAGCGGCTCGTCCCGAGAATCGTGCCGCCGCGGTCGATGATGCCTCCGACATCGCGCGGACCGAGCGGGGCGAACTCCCCCGCGATGAGTCCCGTGTAGCCGTGACGGACGCCGAAGACCTCGAGTCCACGCGCAACGCCGGTGCGTACCGCGGCGCGCACGGCGGCGTTCATCCCGGGGGCATCACCGCCGCTGGTCAAGATCGCGATGCGCTTCATGGCGCCGATGCACTCGATGCCGACGAGTCGCTCATACAGGGAGCATGGTGAAGATCGCGCGCCACGCTCGCCATACGTGCTCTCCGCAAGCCGGCGTGCGTAGTACTGCGTACTGACGCTTCCCAACGCCGCCAGCTAGGCTCCCGCATCCTGGCAACGCGAGGCAACATGAGGCGCAGCGGCGATGAGGTATCAGCCTCTTGCGCGGGTGAGACGTCGCGCGAGGTGCTCGCGTTCCTGAGCGATCCGCGCCACTATCCGGGCCACCCCCGGCGGCTCGGAGTTGTCGAGACTCACTTCGCGTGGGTGTTCTTGGCGGGTGCCCACGCCTACAAGCTCAAGAAGCCCACCCGTCAGAGCTGGATGGACTACCGCACGCTCGCGAGTCGCGAGCGTGGATGCCGCAGCGAGCTGCGATTGAATCGGCGCCTCGCCCCCCGTGTCTATCTGCGCGTGATCGCCCTGCGCAGAGCGCGTGACGGGCGACTTGCGCTCGGCCGCGGTGGGGCGACCGTGGACTGGCTGGTGAAGATGCGCCGCTTGGCCCGCCATCGGATGCTCGACCATGCGGTTGCGAGCGGCTCGGTGCGCGGAGTGGATCTCGATCGGGTGGCAGCCCACCTCGTGCGCTTCTTCCGGCGCGCTGCGCGCCGGCCGCTCACCGATCGAGCCTATCTCGCACGCGAGCGAGCGCAGATCATGGCGAACGCCCGCGAGCTCGCTGCGCGGGATCTCGGGCTTGCGCCCGAGTCCGTGCAGGCGGTATGCGCCGCTCAACTCGCCTTTCTCGCCGGGGAGCGTGGCGCACTCGCGCGCCGCGGCGCGCGAGTACGCGACGGCCACGGCGACCTGCGCCCCGAGCATGTCTTTCTTGGCACGGCGGAGGAGGAGACCTGCATCATCGATTGTCTAGAGTTCAATGCGGATCTGCGCCGCCTCGACCCTGCCGAGGAGATGGCATTTCTCGCGCTCGAATGCCGGCGGCTCGGCGCCGATCACGTGGCGAGCGGACTCATCGAGCGCTATCGCCGCGCGTTGGCCGATCCTGTGAGCGATGCGATCGTCGAGTTCTATATGAGCCGCCGCGCTCTCACCCGCGCCCAGATTGCCGCGTGGCATCTGCGCGACCCGGACTTCGCCACCGAGCGGCGCGAGTGGCTCAAGCGGACCTATTCCTACCTGGACGATGCGCTGCGCCACATCCGCGCCGCGCTGCGCGCCTCACGCCGATCTACCCTCAGTCGCCCGGCAGCGCGACGTGGAAGATCTGCATCGGCAGGTGCTCCCGCACGGCGGTCGGGGGTTGATGCGCGAGATCCTTTGGCACCTCCGCGGCGACGCGCGAGCGCACGGAGTGCGGGAGTGCGGCACGCAGCAGCCCGAGAAATGCCGGTGCGGCCATGATCACGAGCCGGTCGAACTGCTGGGTCGCCTGCGCCTTCTCGAGATCGGCGGCGATGTGGCGCGCGAACAGCTCCGCCTCGTGCTTGCGCGGGCTGCGCTCGCCTCCGACGCCATGGTGCGCCGTCGCCCCGCGGCGACCCGCCGCCATCGGCGAGTGGTCGAAGACTCGCCCCGGGCGATCGGACGTCAAATCCCGATTATGCAGGTGCGCCTCGGGGTCCGTGAGCCGCCCGACCGGCTGCAGCGCATCCTCCGCTCCCGCGATGTCGTAGAAGCAGGCCTCGGCTTGATCGGCAACGACGATTCGGATCCTCATCGACTAGGCTCCCCCGAGCGCACTCGCTCAGTTCCTTCAGGCGGCATCTTCGACTGCGGGCCGCCGGCGCACCATACGCACTTCCAACGACGGTCGCGGCGCACGAGAATTCACCCATGAAAGCGCTCATCGAACGCCGGCGGCGGCATGCGACCGGACATTCCTTGCGTCTTCTCGGTGTTGCGACGGCCGTGTGCATCGCCTGCCTGGCGTGGGCTCGACCGTCCGCGGCCGCCGAGCGTAGCCCGGTCGATACCGCCGTCGCGAGCGTGATCGCTCGCGCGGACTGGATCGTGCACTTTCGCCCCATCGACCACGGCGATCGACTCGCGCTCGCTCGACTCTATACGGGGACTTCCGGCGCGCTTCTGTGGGTCGCGCAGGGCAAGCCCACCGCTGCCGCGCTCGCCGTGCTCGCGAGGCTGCGCGCGGCGGACGACTTCGGGCTCATCCCCCGGGATTACGCCGGCGAGACCATCGCTGCACTTGCATTGCCGGGCGGCGGCGCGCCCACCGAATCCAATCTGCGCCGCGCGCAGTTCGACGTGAGCCTCTCCGCGGCCGCGCTGCTCCTGATCACCGACTTGCATTACGGGCGGGTCGATGCGCGCGCCGCGGGCTTCGAGCTCGACGCCCGGCGGGATGCGCTCGACCTGGTGGCGCTGGTCCGCGCGCTTGCGCAGGGGTCCGACGCGCAGCGCCTGCTGAGCGGCATCGAGCCGCAGTTCTACCACTACAAGCTCCTCGAGAGCGCCCTCGCGCGCTACCGCGAGCTCGCGCGCGCCGCGCCGCGCCTCACGCGCCTGGCGCCGCTCGGGCGCCGCTCGGTGAGGCCGGGAGAGCGCTATGCCGGTGCGCCGCAGCTGCGCGAACTGCTCACGGCGCTCGGCGATCTGCCGGCGCGCGCCCACGCGCCTGTCACGGACAAGGCCGCCGCGCAAGTCCTCGATCCCGAGCTTCTCGCGGGCCTGCGCCGCTTCCAGCTGCGCCACGGCCTCGCTGCGGACGGCGTTCTCGGGACGGCGACGATGCGCGAGCTCACCACCCCCTTCGCGTGGCGCGTGCGGCAGATCGAGCTCACGCTCGAGCGCTGGCGCTGGTTGCCCGTGTTCAAGACGCCCCCGATCATCGTCAACATCCCGCAGTTTCGTCTCTTCGCGTTTCGCTCGACCGCCGATCGGGCGGCCGACATCCTGCAGATGGACGTGATCGTGGGACGGACCTATCCAAGGAATCGCACCCCGGTGTTCGTGGCCGACATGCGCTACGTCATCTTTCGGCCTTACTGGGACGTTCCCCGCAGCATCACGATGCGCGAGATGCTCCCCGCCATCGAGTCGAAGCCGGGCTTCATGGAGCACGAGCACCTCGAGATCGTGCGCGGGGAGACGGACGCGGCCCGCGCGCTTGCCGTGACGCCCGAGACGCTGCGCGAGCTTGCTGCGGGAGCGGTGCGCTTGCGGCAGCGCCCCGGGCCCGACAATGCACTCGGCCTGATCAAGTTCGTGCTGCCGAACGCGCACGATGTCTACCTGCACTCGACACCCGCCCAGCGGCTCTTCGGTGAGGCGCGCCGCGCGTTCAGTCATGGCTGCATCCGCGTGAGCGACCCGGTGGCGCTCGCCGCCTATGTGCTGCGCGACACGCCGGGGGAGTGGACCGCGGACAGCATTCAAGCGGCGATGAACGGTAGCGAGACGCGGCGCGTGCGGCTCGCGCACCCGATCAAGGTGATGATCCTGTACGGCACGGTGCTCGCGACCGAGGCGGGACAAGTCATGTTCTTCGAGGACCTCTACGGACAGGATCGGGCGCTCGAGCGGCTGCTCGGGCTCAGCGCGGTGCCGCGACCGGCCGCGCCGTAGCCGATTCTTCTCGCCGCGGCGCGGCGAGCTCGCGCTCGAGCGCGAGCACTCTGAGCGTGGTCTTGAGCACCGTATCGGCATTGAGGCTGATCGAGTCGATGCCGAGGCGCACCAGATACTCGGCGATCTCCGGATAGTCCGACGGCGCCTGGCCGCAGATTCCGGAATGTCTCCCGTTGCGCTTGCAGCCCTCCACGGCGAGCTTCAGCATCTGCTTGACGCCCGGATCGCGCTCGTCGAAATCGAATGCGACGGTCGCGGAGTCCCGATCCACCCCGAGGGTGAGCTGCGTGAGGTCGTTCGACCCGATCGAGAAGCCATCGAAGATGCGGCTGAACTCATCGATGAGCAGCACGTTGTTTGGGATCTCGCACATCACGTAGATCTCGAGACCATCCTTTCCGCGCTCGAGTCCGAGCTCGCGCATCCGATCGACGACGCGCACACCCTCCTCGACGCGGCGGCAGAACGGGATCATGAGCTTGATGTTGGTGAGCCCGAGATGCACGCGCGCGCGTGTCATCGCCGCGCACTCGAGCGCGAAGCCCTCCGCGTAGGCCGGGTGTGCGTAGCGCGATGCGCCGCGGAACCCGAGCATGGGATTCTCCTCCTTGGGCTCGAACCAGCGCCCGCCGAGCAGGCCCGCGTACTCGTTGGTCTTGAAGTCGGACATGCGCACGATGACCGGCTTCGGGTAGAACGCTGCGGCGATCGTGCCCACCCCCTCGGCGAGGCGCTCGACGAAGTACTCCGCCGGGGAGGCCGCCCCGCGGGTGAGCTCGGCCAAGGCGCTGCGCTCCGCCGCGTCGCCGACCCGCTCCGGATGCAGCAGGGCCATCGGATGCGCCTTGATGTACTCGGTGACGATGAACTCCATGCGCGCGAGACCCACGCCGTCGTTCGGCAGGAAGCTCGTGCGGAAGGCGAGCTGCGGATTCGCGAGAATCAGCATGATGCGGGTCTTCGGTCGCTCGAGGTGCGTCAAGTCCGTGCGGCGCACCTCGAAGCCGACCGCGCCCTCGTACACCTTCCCCACTTCCCCCTCGGCGCAACTCACCGTGACCGGCTGGCCCGCGCGCAGCCGCTCGGTCGCATCGTCCGTGCCGACGACGGCCGGTATGCCGAACTCGCGCGCCACGATCGCCGCGTGACAGGTGCGGCCGCCGCGATTGGTCACGATCGCCGCCGCGCGGCGCATGATCGGCTCCCAGTCCGGCGTGGTGCTGTCGGTCACCAGCACCTCGCCGGGCCGGAATTCTGCGATGTGCGCGGCGCTCGCGATCACACGCGCGGCCCCGCACGCAATGCGAGCACCGACGGCGCGACCGGTCACGATCGGCTTGCCGGCGCCGGTCACCACGTACTCCTCGAGGAGCGTGGCGGTCCGCTGCGAGGCGCTCGTCTCCGGGCGCGCCTGCACCACGTAGAGCTCACCGTCAATCCCGTCCTTGGCCCATTCGATGTCCATGGGCTCAGGCCGACCCGCCTTCTCGCTATAGTGACGCTCGATCTTGATCGCGTAGTCGGCGAGTACCGCCGCTTCCTCGTCGCTCACACAGAAGCGCTCGCGATCGGCCTGTGGGGTCGGCACATTGCGCGTCGCCTCGCGCGTGCCGCCCTCGGCGTAGACCATTTTGATCTTCTTGCTGCCGAGCGAGCGGCGCAGCACGGCGCGGTGACCGCTCGCGAACGTCGGCTTGAAAACCATCAGCTCATCGGGCTCCACGGCCCCCTGCACGACGTTCTCGCCGAGTCCGTAGCTCGCGGTGATCAGAACCACGTCGCGGAAGCCGCTCTCCGTATCGAGCGTGAAGGTGACCCCGCTCGCGGCGAGATCGGCGCGGACCATCTTCATGACGGCGATGGACAGCGCGACCTTCAAGTGATCGAAGCCGTTGTCGACCCGATAGTGGATAGCGCGATCGGTGAACAGGCTCGCGAAGCAGCGCTTGCAGGCGTCGAGAAGCCGCTCCTCGCCGCGTACGTTGAGGAACGAGTCCTGCTGCCCGGCGAAGCTCGCGGTCGGCAGATCCTCCGCGGTGGCGGAGCTGCGGACGGCGAGACTCACCTCCTGGCCGTACTCGCTGCGCAGCCCGGCGTAGGCGGCGAGGAGCTCGCGTTTCAGTGTCTCGGGGAGCGGTGCGCCGTAGACGATCTCGCGGGCCTGTCGGCCGCGGCGGGCGAGCTCCTCGATGTTGTCGACATTGATGCCCGCGAGCGCGGCGCGCAGTGGCTCCCAAGCGCCGGCCTGCGTGAGCATGTCGCGATAGGCCTCGGCGGTGACGGCGAAGCCGTTCGGAACGCGTACGCCCTGAGGCGTGAGCGTGCGATACATCTCGCCGAGCGAGGCGGTCTTGCCGCCGACGAGCGGCACCTCATCGGCGGAGATCTCACGGAAGAAGCGGATGTAGCGACTGCGAGCGGCCATGATCGGTCTCCTTGCGTGGGGCGTGGCCGCCGCGCGGTCTTAAGTCCTCGGCGAACGGGCGGCATGGAGGAGTTGCATCACCTCCATGTCCGTGAGCTGATGGAAGTCCGCGTACCATTCTGCGATCGCGAACAGCATCGGCGGCATGCGCAGGATCGCGAGGTGATCGGCTTCGGCACGTACGCGGGCCGCTGCCTCCTGCGAGGCAACCGGCGCGGCCACGGTCACGGAAGTGGCGCCCCCGGCGCGCGCCGCGCGCACGGCCGCGAGCATGGTCGCGCCCGTTGCGAGCCCGTCGTCGACCAGCACGACCGCATGATCCTTGAGATCGAGCGGCGGCAGCCCCGCGCGATACGTGCGCTCGCGCCGCTCGAGCTCCATGCGCTCGCGGCGCTCGAGCGCGGCGAAAGTCGCGCGGTCGGGCGCGAAGCGCCCGGCGCCGCGCGACTCGCGCACGACGGTGCCCCCCGGGGCGATGGCGCCCACCGCGAGCTCGGGCTCCCCGGGCATGCCGATCTTGCGCACGACGAGCACATCGAGCGGCGCATCGAGCGCTGCTGCGACGCCGACGGCCACCGGTACGCCCCCGCGCGGCAATGCGAGCACGAGCAAGGGCTGCGGGAGCTCGAGCTCACGAACCAGCTCGCCGAGCCGGGCGCCGGCAGCACTGCGGTTGCTGAACGGTGCAGTCTCGGGCGGCGGGCTCTGCGAAGTCATGAACATGAGCGCGAGTGGAGCGCGCGGGCGCATACACGGTGAGCGATCCTCACACGCGGCTCCCAGGGCGGGAATACGCACATTTGCTTAGCGCCGTGGGATGTTTGAAACCGCCTACTCCTCGCGCCGGTGTCCGCACTTTCGCGTATTTCGTTCCCCGCCGAGCGCGCGCAGCCTCGTGATCCAAGCAATGGTGTATTCGGCTCGGCCGGGAGGAGCGAAAGCATGGACACGGGGGTAGGCCGCGCGCGTATCGGCCAATGGTATACGCGTTGGGACAAGGGCGAGACCTTTCAGGTGACCGGCTACGACGAGCGGTCGGGCACCGTCGAGATTCAAAACTTCGACGGCGATCTCGATGAGATCGATGCGGAGGCGTGGGCGATCATGCCGTTGGGATTCGTCGAGCCGCCGGAGGATTGGACCGGGCCCGTCGATGATGTCGAGCACGACGATCTCGGGTACTCGGAAACCGACATGCGCGGTGCGGATTGGGCCGAGCCGCTGCAGCCGTTCCGCGCGGTCGAGGAGGCCGATGGGGGCTCGCGGAGCGCGCCGCAGCCAGAGCAGAAGGAGTTGGAAGATCCGCAAGAGGAGGCGGACGTGCCATAGCGGCTAGTCCGCCGCTCGCTCGCTCGCCTCACCGCGCGTGCGACTCGGGCGTCCGATGCGCCGCTCCGGTGCCAGCAATGTCTCGAGTCGCGCGAGGGCAAGCCCCAGCCGATCGGTCGTGGTCCGCAGGCGCACCGCCCGCTCGCGGGCTGCCGAGGCGAAACTGCGCCTCGGATCACGCAGGCGCTCGAGCGAGAGACCGAGATGGTGCCGGCGCAGCACGGCGGCGAGCGCGTCGGCCTGGTGGCGCAGGTCGCGACGCGTCTGCTGGTAGGCGTGCTCGACGAGACGCTGGCGACCCGAGTAGCGAAAGACGTTCGTGAAGAACATCTCCTCATCGTGACGGTTCGGCTCGAGCAGGATCGTGTCGGCGCGTGGAAACCGTGCCCCGTAGCTCGCCATGCCCACCCGCATGCGCGAATTGATGAGCGCGCGGAAGGTCTGTCCGAGGATCGTGTCGATGCCCGAGTCGGCCAGGTTCGCGTGCGAGCGGCCACGCGCCCGGGAGGCGTCGAAGGGCACGAGCGGGTTGATGCAGATGACGAGCTCGCAGCCGCCTTCCAGCGCGAGCGACGCGTGCATCGTGCGCGTGAGCGCACCGTCGACGTACGCCCGGCCGCCGATCTCGACGGGCGGGTACAGACCCGGAAGCGCCGCGCTCGCGACCACTGCGCGCGAGATGGCGATCCGCTCATGACGATCATCGCCGAAGGCCACCTCCTCGCCCGTGTTGAGATCGGTAGCGACCAGATAGAGCCGCGAGCGCAAGCGCCTGAAGTCGTCCGAGCGGTCCGGGCTGGTAAAGAGCGTGTGCAGATATCGCTCGAGCGGGCGGTTGTCGAACAGCGCCGTCGGTGCGACCCGGCGAAGCGAGCTCATCGCCGCCGGCCACACCCCGCGCAGCGGATCGCGCGCGTAACGGCGCGCGCTCTCGATGAGCGCCCCGGGGAGAAGCGCGATCCGATTCGCGAACTCGCGGAATGCGGGCTTGAGCAGCATTCCCGGTGAGAACGGCGGCAGAGTCGATTCGTCCTGAATGAACAGGGCACCGATCGAGGTGGTGTCGAAGCCGTTCGCGAGCGCGGCGGCGAGCACCGAGCCGGAGCTCACCCCGACATAGACGTCGAATGCCGTCAGCTCGCGCCCGATGATCGCCTCCTCGAGCGCGTGGAGCGCGCCAAGCTCATAGAACGAGCCGAGCGGGCCCCCGCCCGCGAGCGCGATCGCGAGCTTGCTCGGACCCGCGCGCCGCCGGGGAGGCCGTCGCGCGGGCTCTAGCGTGAGCACCGCTCCGTCAGGGCGCGGGTGCGACCGGAGCGTGCGCGGCTGCGCGCGCGGCCTGCCGCTGCGACTTCGCCGGCCCCTTGCGACCGTGCGCCAGGCGCTCGACGTTCGCGTTGAGCGTATCGACACGGCGGCTGAGCGCGGCCACCGCCTCGGCGCTCGGCACGCCGAGCTGGGTCAAGGCGCGGTGGACGCGCGTCTGAAAGATCCGCTCCAGGCCCTCGAGCGCATCGTTCGCCTGGCCACGTACCTGTCCAACGCGGCCGCCGAGCTGCGAGCGCACGCCGCCCACGAGCTCGCCCACCTTTGCACGCGCGGCGCTGCGCGCCTGAACGTCGACGCGGGCCCCCTCGTTGATCAGCTCCTCGAGGAGCTTCGGAGTGCCGCGCTGCGCTTTCGAGACGGCACCGAGGCCGGCGAGCCACACCTCGTGGAGCATCCGCAGCGTCCGCTCCTGTGCGCTGCCCGAGGCGGTGCGGCTTGTCCGCCGCGATTTTCTCTTGCTTGCCATGTCGATCCCCTTGTGCGGCGCTATGCCGCAGATTCGCCCATCGTGGGCGCGCTGTTGAGCTTCGGTGCCATTTATAGGCAGGGCGGAGGCGGTCCGGAATGCGTACTTCTCACAGGGCGAGCCGCCGCCACTACTCCGGGCCGAGCGGCCAGCGATCGAGGAGCGGCGCGAGCGGCCGGCCCTCGAGCATGCGCTTCACTGCCAACCCGAGGAGCGGTGCGACCGTCAGCACCGTGAGCTTGCCCGCATCCGGCTGCGGCGCTGCGGCGCGTGGGCCGAGGGGCACGCCTGCGGCGTCGGTGACGACCGCGCTTGCGATGTCGGGGCTCGCAATCATCTTCTCGAGGCCCGCTGCGAGCGGCGCGTGCGCAACCGCAGCGTGCACGGAGAGCGCGCCGGCGGCGCGGCAGGCCGCCGCGGCGCGCACCAGCGTTCCGCCGGTGGCGCACAGATCATCGATCAGGATCACCGCCTTGTCGGCCACCGCCCCGACGATGGAACCCCCCGAAACGACGTCGCCCGCCCGCCGCTTCTCGATGAACACGAGGTCGATGTCGCGCGCAAGCCGCCTGGCGAGCAGCTCGCGAAAGATCTGCGCGCGCTTGATGCCGCCGACATCGGGAGAGGCGACTGCGATTGGGGCGCCGGCGAGCGTCGTGGCGAAGTGGTGGACGATCAGCGGCAGCGCCGTCAAATGGTCCGTCGGGACGCGAAAGGCATTATCGAAGGCTGCGGCGTTGTGCACGTCGATCGCAACCACGCGTTGCGCGCCGGCACTCTCCAGCAGCTCGGCCACGTAGCGTGAGCTCACCGGGTCGCGCGGCTGCGTGCGCCGGTCCTTACGGGCGAACGCGAGATAGGGCACGAGGGCTACCCGGTGCTCGGCACCCGCATCGCCCAGGCCCCGCAGCAGGAACAGCAGGCGCAGCAGCCGCTGCGCGAGCGGCGCGTCGGCCGTCCCCGTGAGCACCTGCAGCACGAACACCGCTCGCGAGCGCACCGATTCGAGCGGACGGAGCTTGAACTCCCCGCCCTCGAAATTCCGCTCCTCGAGCTGCCCGAGCGGGATGCCGGCTTGCGCGGCCACGGCGCTGCCGAGCACGCGGCTCTCGCTGAGTGCAAACAGGCACGGCGTGGGCTCGGAGCGGCGTCCCATGGGGCAGCGGCGCAGTGCGCGGCCGATTCAGTTGGCGCGCGGGGTCTCGTGGGACGCCTGCGCTCCGAGCAGCTCAGCGAGCCCGGCGAGCTGCAGCGCGAGCGCCGGAACCAGATCGTCGAGCGTGACCATGCCGATGAGCTCGCCGTCGGTGCTCACGACCGGTGCGCGGCGCACCGCCCGTGCGTTCATCGCCTCGATGGCCTCGCCGATGCCGAGGTCGATGCTCACGACCAGCGGCTCGCGGCTCATCACCTCGCCCACCGTCAGGCAGTAGAGGTCGGCGGCGTGACTGAGCTGGCCGCGCACGATGTCGCGATCGGTCAGCACTCCGATCGGTCGGCGCCGCAGATCCTGCGCGTCGGTGACGACGAGCGCGCCGACCCGGTGATCGAGCATCGCGCGGGCGGCGTCGACGAGCGGTTGATCGGGGTGCGCCACCTGCGCCCCGGGGCTGTAGACATCTCGAACCTTCATGTTTGGAACACCTGCGCAACCGCGAGGGGCGGTTCTCTGTCGCCTGCGGAGCTTAGGGCCGCAGATGCGCCGCTCCCATCCGCATTGGTACGCATTGGCGGGGCGCTCGCCCCTGTGGCCTGATCCACCCGGGCCCAAGGCAGCGTAGCGGAGGAAGCGATGAACGTGGGGAGCATCTGCAGCCGGCGTCCGGTGACCGTCTCGACGGCCGCGGCGCTTGCGGAGGTCGCACGGCTCATGCGCGATGAGCACGTAGGAGCCGTGATCGTGACACAGGGCCCGGAGCATCGGCGCGTTGCGGGCATCATCACCGATCGCGATATCGTGCGCGCGCAGCTCGAGCGCACGGCGGATCTGTCGCGCCTGAGCGCGGGGGAGACGATGACTGCGAATCCGCTCGTGATCGCGGCGGATGAGCCCCTCGAGGGCGCGATTTCCCACCTGCGCGCGCGCGGCGTGCGCCGCGCGCCGGTCGTGGCCGCCGACGGCTCGCTCGCGGGTGTGGTTTCCGCCGACGATCTGCTCGCGCAGCTCGCCACGCAGCTCATCGGCGTTGCCGGGATCGTCGCGCTCCAGGCGCGGCGCGAGTAGCGCTGCGGCTGCCTCGCCGGGTTCTGTCAACCGCGAGATCCCCGGGAGGGCGCAGGAAGCCCCGCCTGTCGGTCATGGACTGCCCCCGCGGCCGAGGTTCGGGAGCCTCGTGCGCTCGCGGCGGCCCGGGCGAGTGCTTCGCAGGCCGTTCGAGGCTAAAATGACCGCTCACTGCGGAGAGACGCACATGCCGAGCCCAGACCCCAATCCGTATCCTTATTTTCGACCGAGCGGCGCACTGCGCGCAGGGGCCGAAAGCGGCCTGCGCGCCTACCTCATTCAGGTCTACAACTACATGGCGGGCGGGCTCGTGCTCACGGGCGTCGCCGCCTATGTGGGCGCGGCGAGCGGCTTCTATGCCTCCCTCGTGGGGACGCCGTGGTTGTGGCTGGTGCTGCTCGCGCCGCTCGCACTGGTGCTGCTGCTCGGCTTTCGTATCGACAGAATGAGCCTCCCGGCCGCGCAGCTTGCGTTCTGGGCGTATGCCGCCCTGGTCGGGCTGTCGCTCTCCGGAATCTTTCTCGTCTACACGGGTAACAGCATCGCGCGAGTGTTCTTCATCACCGCGGCCACGTTCGCGGCCACCAGCGTTTACGGCTACACCACCGGACGCGATCTGTCGCGGCTCGGCTCGTTCCTCTTCATGGGGCTGATCGGTGTCATCATCGCGATGGTCGTCAACGTGTTTCTGAAGTCGACTGCGCTGCAGATGACCATCTCCGTGATGGGCGTCATCGTCTTCACCGGGCTTTCCGCCTACGACACCCAGAAGATCAAGGCGAGCTACGTCTACGGTGAGGATGGCACCGTGACCGGCAAGAAGTCGATCTTCGGCGCGCTCATGCTGTATCTCGACTTCCTCAATCTCTTCCTCATGCTGATGCAGCTACTCGGCGATCGGCGCCGCTGAGGGCGGGGCCGCACGCGTGCATCGCGGCTGCGGATGACTCAACTGCCCGCGGCGAGATAGAGCGCCGTTACGAGCAGCCCGGCGAGCGCGAGCGCGACGAGCAGCACCGCTGCGCGCCGGCAGGCGTGCACGCCGCCGAAGATGAGCGCATAGACCGCCTTCAGCACGTTGTTCGAGGAGGCCGCAATCAGGATCGCGGCGCACAGTGCGCGCACCGACATGCCCGTCACGCTCCCCTGAGCGAGGCCGAGCACGAACGGAGCGATGTCGGTCACGCCCGTGACCGCGGCGAGCGCGTAGATGCCGTGCTGCCCGAAGCGCGCGCGGATCCAGGCGGTTGCGAGCGCGAGCACCACGAACAGCGCCGCGAACACCGCCGCCGTGCCGAGCTGCAAGGGATTTCCAACCACGAGCTTGCGGGGGTGCACCGCACGGCCGGCGCGCAGCCCCTGCCACGCCGCCACCGCCGCCGCGACCACGAACAATCCGCCGAGGCCCGGAAGCAGCGCACGCGCGAGCCCCAGGTTGAACACGGCGACCACCGCGTTGATCCGCACGTACATGATCGCCGTGGCGAGCACGATGTCCGCGGTGAAGTCCGCCTGCCCGGCTCCGAGCGCGCGCTGCTCGCGCGCCAGGGCGACGGTCGTCGCCGTGGAGGAGTACAGACCGCCGAGGATCGTCGGCAGCAGCGCGCCGGACTTGAGCGGTAGATAGCGCTGCAGCAGATAGCTCGCGTACGAGAGGGTGGAGATTGCGACGAGCGCGAGCCACGCATCGAGCGGCGTGATCGACGTCCAGGCGACCACGGGGTGGCTCGGTACGAGCGGCAGCACGACGCCGACCAGGATCAGGAACTTGCCGAGCGTGAAGACCTCGTCCGAGGGGACCTTGAGCACGAGCCGGTGCAGCGCCTCGCGCCCCTCGAGCAGCAGCACCGCGGCGACGGCAGCGCCGACCTCCAACCATTGCGGCTGCGTGAGCGCCACCGGCCCGAAGGTATAGGCGAGCAGATTCGCCGTCGGCACGACGAGCCCGGGGCGGTTCGGGTCGTCCTGCGGCTCGCCGCGAATGTGCGCGTACAACCACACGGCGACCGCGGCGAGCCCCGCAAGGTAGGGAATGAGCGATCTCGGATCGAGCAGATAGAGGAGTGTCCCGAGGAGCGCGAGCATCGGGAAGGTGCGGATGCCGCCCGGACTGGTGTGTTCCCCGCGCTTGTAAACGTCCTCGAAGGCGAGGCCCATGAACACCGCCATGGCGATCGCAAGGCCGATGCGGGCCACGAGATTAAGCGGAGCGTGATCACCCGGCATGGGGCGCCAAGTCTACGCTCGGCCGGATCGATGTGCGCTACGGGCTCACTCGAGAGGATGAACGCGATGACAAAGCGAGGCAACGGCGCATCGCCGTTGCCCCGAGCCGCTCAGCATCCCTGCGCTCTACTGGATCTTGATCTCGGTCGGCTTCTTCGCCGCCGTCTTCGTCTTGGGCACGTGCACCGTCAGAACGCCATCCACCGTCTCGGCGCGAATGGCCGCCGGGTCGATTGCCTCGGGCAGCGAGAAGCTGCGCGCGAAGCTTCCGTAGATGCGCTCTACGCGGTGGAACTTCTCGTTCTTCTCCTCCTTCTCCTGCTTGCGTTCTCCGCTGATCGTGAGCATTCCGTCGTCGAAGGTGACGTGCACGTCCTCCTTCTTGACCGCGGGCAGCTCCGCCTTGATCAGGAACTCGCCGTCCGTCTCGCTGATGTCGACCGAGGGTGACCACGCGGCCACCGAGCCGCCATCACCGGTCAAACGCGGCCAGCCTCTCATGAGAGGCGGCATCCGACCCAGGAGTTCATCCATCGTTCCAAACGGTTCCCAGCGAATGAGGCTCATGGCTCTCTCCTTTATTGGAAGTCCGTGCCAAGAATAGGACCGGCGACCCGCCGCTTCGATCCGTAGCAATGCGGATGCGCGGCCCGTGACGATGCGCTCATGATTGCAAGCGGAGGATCGTGAGCCTGGATGGACGCAATCAGATCGATACTCGTTGCTCTGGATCGCGACTGCGAGTGCCGGCCCGTGATCACGCGCGCGTTGAGCCTTGCGCGCCTTCTGCATGCGCGGCTCGAGCTATTCGTGTGCGATGCGGAGCATGCCTACGTGCAGCGTCACCAGTACGATGCGCGCGCAGCGGCGCTCGCGCCGGACCAGGGTATCAGCGAGGCGTTGCGCGATCTGCACGAGCTGTGGCGCTCGCTCGGGGCCGCCGATGTGGAGGTGAGCTTCGATGCGGTGTGGGAGAGTCCGCAGTACGAGGGCATCGTGCGCCGCGTGCGGCGCTCGCGCATCGATCTGGTGATCCGCGGCATCGGCGCCGCCGCCGCCGGTGGCACGCTCGCCGCGAACGACTGGGAGCTGGTGCGCACCTGTCCCGTACCGCTTCTGCTCACTCGGGGCAAGCGCTGGCCGGCGCAACCGGCCGTGGCCGCCGCAATCGACATCTCCGGGGAAGAGTCCGCGGGCCTCACGCGCGCGGTGCTCAGCGCGGGACAGCGAATGGCCTGCGCCTGCGGCGGCTCGCTCGAGATCCTGTACGCAACGCAGCTCGATGAGCCCGCCGGGGAGACGCTGGCAGCCAACCGAAGAGCCCTTGCGCAGCGCGCGCGCGAGGCGCAGGTCGAGGCCCGCGAGCTGCATGTGGTTCGCGGTGAGCCGGCGAGCGCGCTGCCGGCATTCGCCGCGCGGCAGCACTACGATCTGATCGCGCTCGGCGCGCTCACGCATCGCAAGGCGCTCACGGCGCTGGTCGGAACCCTCACCGGCCGGCTCATCGACTCGCTCGATTGCGACTTCCTGCTCGTCAAGTCCCCCTCGTACCGCTCGCCCGTGCCGTAAGCGCGGTGGCCCCCACCGGAGCGGATTGGCTCGCACCGCATGAAGATGCTCGGCTTTCGCTCACGCAAACGGCGGCGGGACCGGGGCGCGGGGCGCGCCGAACTGCTCGCGAACTGGCTCGCCGAGCTCGACAGCGCGGCGCTCTACGCCGCGATCGCGCGCACGGCGCGCGATCGAGCGCGTCGCGGGGAGTATGAGGCGCTCGCGGCGACCGAGCGGGCCCATGCACAGTACTGGGAGCGGCGCTTGCGCTCAGCGGGTCACTCGCTGCCGCGCTACCGACCGTCCTGGAGAACCCAGCTACTGATCGGGCTCGTTCGACTCATCGGCGCGCGCTTCGTGCTCCCGAGCATCACTGCCCGCGAGATGCAGGACCGCGACCGCTACGCCGGGCTCGCGGAGCCCGGGGCGGCCGAGTTGGCCCGCGACGAGCAGGCGCACGCGGCGCTGCTGCGCGGCTGGACCGATGGCTCCTTGAGCGCAAGTTTGCGCGCGGCGGTGCTCGGCGCGAACGACGGATTGGCCTCGAACTTCTGCCTGCTGATGGGTGTTGCGGGCGGTGGCGCCGCCGGCCGCACCATCCTGCTCGCAGGGGTGGCGGGGCTCACCGGCGGCGCCTGTGCGATGGCGCTCGGCGAATGGCTGTCCGTGACGAATGCGCGCGAGCTCGCGGCGAGTCAGCTCGAGCGGGCAATCGGCGAGAAGACACCGGCCGGCGGCCACCCGGAGCTTGCCGCGCTCGGCAACGCGGCGGGTGCGGCAAGCGTCTCCTTCTGTCTCTTCGCGCTCGGTGCCGTCATTCCGCTGCTGCCCTTCACGCTGCTCCCACCGGGCGCGGGCACGCTCGCGAGCATCGGCGCCGCGCTCGTCGCGCTGTTCGGCCTCGGGGTCGTCACCTCGCTCTTCAACGGTCGCACGGCGCTCTATTCCGGCGCGCGCCAGATGCTCATCGGAGCCGGCGCGGCCGCGGCAACCTACCTCACCGGACGAGTCTTCGGCGTGCTGGCAGGCACGCTCTGATCGGCCTCGAGGGGTACGTACATCTCCCCACGACCACCGGCCGCGTTCCGGCTTAGTCTTGGTCGCCGTGGATACACGCCAACAGCAGTTCACCCTGTGGTATTTCGTCGCGGCGCTCGCCGTGGTGTTCGCGCTGCAGATCTATCTCGCCGCGCCGCAGACGCCGATGATCGGCTACAGCGATCTGAAAACGCTGCTCAAGGCCGGTCGGCTGAAGGATGTCGTCATCGGCAGCGACACGATCGAGGCGACGGCTGATCTCACCGGCGCCGCAACGCTGCTGCCGGCCGCAGCGATCGCTGCCCTCAGCCGACCGGCCGAGGTCGCTCCATTCGGCGCGCTCGGCACCAAGCCCGCCGCGAAGCCCCCTGCGCTCAGCGGGTGGCACGCGGTGGTCGCGCGCCGGGTCGAGGACCCGCAGCTCGTGGCCGAGCTCGATGCCGCCAAGGTGAGCTACACGGCCGCGAACGAGAATCACTGGCTCTCGACCGTGCTCTCCTGGGTGCTGCCGGCGGTCGTTTTCGTGGGGGTCTGGAACCTGCTCCTGCGGCGAAGCATGGGCGGAGGCATGGGCTCGATGATGTCGGTCGGGCAAAGCAAAGCGAAGGTCTACGTGCAATCGGAAACGGGCGTGCACTTTGCGGACGTGGCCGGCATCGATGAGGCGAAGGCGGAGCTCATGGAGGTGGTGGAGTTCCTGCGCAATCCCGATCGCTACCGGCGGCTCGGCGGCAAGATTCCGAAGGGCGTGCTCATCGTCGGTGCGCCGGGCACCGGCAAGACCATGCTCGCGAAAGCCGTGGCGGGCGAGGCGGGCGTGCCGTTCCTGTCGATCAGCGGCTCGGAGTTCGTCGAGATGTTCGTGGGCGTGGGCGCCGCGCGCGTGCGCGACCTGTTCGCCCAGGCCGAGCAGCGCGCCCCGTGCATCATCTTCATCGACGAGCTCGACGCTCTGGGCAAGGCACGCGGGTTCAACGGGCTTTCCGGTCATGATGAGCGCGAGCAGACGCTCAACCAGCTCCTCGTGCAGATGGACGGGTTCGACACGAAGAACGGCGTGATCATCATGGCCGCGACCAACCGGCCGGAGATTCTCGATCCCGCGCTGCTGCGGCCCGGGCGGTTCGACCGTCACGTCGCCGTCGATCGGCCCGACGTGAAGGGCCGCGAGCAGATCCTCAAGGTGCACACGCGCAAGGTGACGCTCGGGCCGCAGGTGAATCTCGCGGCGATCGCCGCCAAGACGGCCGGCTTCGTGGGCGCCGATCTTGCGAACATCGTCAACGAGGCGGCGCTGCGCGCGGCGCGTCTCGACAAGCCGGCGGTCGACATGCGCGACTTCGAGGAGGCGATCGACCGGGTCGTCGCGGGACTGGAGAAGCGCAACCGCGTCATGAATCCGCTCGAGAAGGAAACGGTCGCGTACCACGAGGCCGGCCACGCGCTGCTCGCCGAGTCGCGCCCGCATGCCGATCGGGTGGCCAAGATCTCGATCATCCCGCGCGGCATCGCCGCGCTCGGATTTACGCAGCAGCTGCCCACCGAAGACCGCTATCTGCTCAAGCGCACCGAGCTCCTCGATCGGCTCGACGTGCTCCTCGGGGGCCGCGTCGCCGAGGAGCTCGTGTACGGGGATACCTCGACCGGCGCCCAGGACGACCTGCAGCGCGCGACCGACATGGCGCGCCACATGGTCACTCAGTACGGCATGAGCGAGCGGCTCGGTCAGGTGACCTTCGATGCGCCGCGCCAGGGTGTGTTCCTCAACGTGCCGCAGGCCCCGCCGCAGCAGGCGGGCTACAGCGAGGAGACCGCGCGGCTCATCGATGAGGAGATCGCGAGGCTCATGAGCGAGGCGCACGCGCGCGTCAAGCGCACGCTGAGCGAGAAGCGCGCGCTGCTCGATGAGCTCGCCCACCTGTTGCTCGCGCACGAGGTGGTCGATCGCGGAATGCTCGATGAGCTGCTCGCGCGCTCGGCAGGGAGTGCCCCGTCCGCGCTGGCGCCGGCGGCGACCCTGGCAGGTCCGACAACCGCCGCATACGCCCCTGGACCGCGCGCCGCGGCGTGATACCGTGAGCCCTGCCACAGGGCAAGGCAGGAGCACCGTGATGGCGCCGGGAGGCGGGGACCCCGCGGAAGATGAGCGCGCGCTGATCGCCGAGCTGCGTGAGCTCGCGCTCGATTTGCGCTGGTCCTGGAACCACGCGACGGATGAGGTCTGGAGGGAGCTCGAGCCCGATCTCTGGGACCGCACGCACAACCCGTGGGTGTTGCTGCGCACCGTCTCGCGCGAGCGTCTGGGACGCCTGCTCGCCGATCCCGTGATCCGGGGCCGCGTGAGCGAGCTCGCGAGCGCGGCGCGCGCCGCGGCGAGCGCGCCGGCCTGGTTCCAGCAGACTCACCCGCGCTCGCCGCTCGAGTCGGTGGCGTATTTCAGCATGGAGTTCATGCTGAGCGAGGCGCTGCCGATCTACGCGGGCGGTCTCGGCAACGTGGCCGGCGACCAGCTCAAGGCCGCAAGCGACCTCGGAGTGCCCGTGGTCGGGGTCGGACTGCTCTATCAGCGCGGCTACTTTCGCCAGGTCATCGACCGCTTCGGAGGCCAGCAAGCGCTCTATCCGTACAACGATCCGGATCAGCTGCCGCTGCAACCGCTGCGCGGCGCGAACGGGGAGTGGCTGCGCATCGAGCTTGCATTTCCGGCCGGACCGCTGTGGCTGCGGGCGTGGGAGGCGCAAGTCGGCCGCGCCTCACTCTACCTGCTCGACAGCAACGATGCGGCCAACTACCCGGTGTACCGCGGCGTGACCGGCGAGCTCTACGGGGCGGGCGAGGAGCTGCGCCTGCAGCAGGAGATCGTGCTCGGGATCGGGGGCTGGCGACTGCTCACCGCGCTCGGCCTGCGCCCGGAGGTCTGCCACCTGAACGAGGGTCACGCGGCGCTCGCGATCCTCGAGCGCGCGCGCACCTGGATGGCGGAGGCGGGCGCCCCCTTCGCAACGGCGCTCGCGGTCACACGCCCCGGAAACATCTTTACCACCCACACCGCGGTGCCTGCGGGCTTCGATCGGTTCGCTCCCGCGCTCATCGAGGAGTATTTGGGCGACTACGCGCGCGACAAGCTCGGGATCGCTCCCCCGCAACTCCTCGCGCTCGGTCGCTCGGACCCGCGGGCCGAGTCCGAGCCCTTCAACATGGCCTACCTCGCCGTGCGCGGGAGCGGTGCGGTGAACGGCGTGAGCCGACTGCATGGCGAGGTGAGCCGGCGCATCTTTGCGCCGCTCTTCCCGCGACGACCGGCAGCGGAGGTGCCGGTCGGCCACATCACCAACGGCGTGCACACCGCCGGCTGGGACTCGCCTGAGGCCGATGCGCTGTGGACCCGCACCTGCGGCAAGGAGCGCTGGCGCGAGGCGCTCGACGGTGCGCAGGCGAACATCGCCGAGGTGTCGGACGCCGACTTGTGGCGCGCGCGCGCTTCGGGTCGACAAGCCCTCGTCGCCTACGCGCGCGAGCGGCTCGCATGGCAGCTCGGCGCCACGGGCGCGCGCGAGGCGCAGGTCGACACGGCCACGCGCATCCTCGATCCCGACGCACTGACACTCGGCTTCGCGCGGCGCTTCGCGACTTACAAGAGGCCGAATCTACTGCTGCACGATCGCGAGCGGCTCATCCGGATCCTCACCAACCCGCAACGCCCGGTGCAGCTCATCCTGGCCGGCAAGGCGCATCCGGCCGACGCGCCGGGTCAGGCGCTCATTCGCGAATGGGTCGAGTTCGTGCGCCAGCCCCTCGTGCGGCCGCACGCGATCTTTCTCAGCGACTACGACATGCTCCTCACCGAGCGGCTCGTCCAGGGCGTCGACGTGTGGATCAACACGCCCCGACGGCCGTGGGAGGCGTGCGGCACGAGCGGGATGAAGGTGCTCGTCAACGGCGGCCTCAATCTCTCCGAGCTCGACGGCTGGTGGGCTGAGGCCTACACGCCCGAGGTCGGTTGGGCGCTCGGCGACGCGCGCGAGCACGGCAACGATCCGCACTGGGATGCCGAGGAGGCGGTGCGGCTCTACGAGCTCCTCGAGCAGGAGGTCATCCCGCAGTTCTACGCGCGCGATCCGAGCGGCGTTCCGCCCCAATGGGTGGCGCGGGTGCGTGCGAGCATGGCGCAGCTCACCGCGCGCTTCTCGGCGGGACGCAGCGTGCGCGAGTACCTCGAGCGCTACTACGAGTCGGGTGCAGAGCGCTATCGCGCCCGCGCCGCGCACGATGGGGCGGCCGGAGCCCGCATCGCCTCCTGGCTCGAAGCCCTCGAGCGCGGTTGGCCCCTGCTGCGGTTCGGCAGCCTCCACATCGACACGCGCGCCGGCGAGCACCGCTTCAGCGTGGAGGTGCAGCTCGGGGTGCTCGATCCCCAAGCGGTGCGCGTAGAGCTCTACGCCGAGTCCTGCGACGGCTTGGAGGCGGTTCGCTGCGAGATGGTCCCGAGCGGTGAGGCCGCGGGGGGCTCCGGGCTCGTGGTCTATACGGCACGGGTGCCCGCCGAGCGGCCGGCTTCCAACTTCACCGCGCGTATCGTTCCGGCGCACCCGGAAGCGCTGCTACCGCTCGAGGGGCCGCAGGTTCTTTGGCAGCACTAGAGCACTGGAGCCGCTCTCCGCGGCGGCTCTGGGATGCGCTCGGACCCGGCGTCATCACGGGCGCGGCGGACGACGATCCGAGCGGCATCGCCACCTACTCGCAGGCCGGCGCGCAGTTCGGCTACGCGCTCACCTGGACGGTATTTCTGACCGTTCCGTTCATGGCTGCGATCCAGATCGTGAGCGCGAGCATTGGCTGGCAGACGCGCGCGGGACTCGCCCGCAGCATCGCGCGGCGCTTTCCGCGCCCGGTGCTGCACGGGCTCCTCGTGCTGCTGGTCGCGGCGAATACGCTCAACATCGCCGCCGATCTCGCCGCCATGGGCGAGGCGCTGCGTCTCGCGATCGCGGGACCGGCCGTACTCTACGCACTTGCCTTCGGGCTCGGCTGTCTCCTCGCCGAGATTCTCATCCCCTACCACCGCTACGTCGGATATCTCAAATTCCTGACGCTCGTGTTGTTCGTGTACGTGGCCGCCGCGCTCAGCCTCCGGCTCCCCTGGCCGCAGATCCTCCTTGCGGCGCTGCTGCCGCGGCTATCGGGCGGGCACGACTGGGCGCTCACGATCGTGGCCGTGTTCGGAACGACGATCAGCCCGTACCTCTTTTTCTGGCAAGCCTCCCAGGAGGCCGAGGAGTCGCGGCTGAGCCTCCGGAGAGGCCGACGGAGCGCTGCGCTCCCGCAGGATCTGCGGCGCATCTCCGTCGACACCTGGATCGGCATGCTCTTCTCCAATCTGATCGCGTTCTTCATCATCGTCACGACCGGCGCCACGCTGCACGTCCATGGCATCACGCACATCGCGACGGCCTCGCAGGCCGCGCAGGCGCTGAGGCCGTTCGCCGGCGCGCTCACCTTCGGGCTCTTCGCCGCCGGCATCATTGGGACCGGATTGCTCGCCGTGCCGGTGCTCGCAGGATCCGCCGCGTACGCGGTGGCGGATTCGTGGGGTCTCGCGGGAAGTCTCGAGCTGCCCGCGGGCCGCGCCCGGGGGTTCTACGCGATCGTGGCCACGGCGACTGTTGCGGGCGGTGCGCTCGTGCTCGCGCGGGTCGATCCCATCGCGATGCTGTTCTGGACGGCGGTCGTGAACGGCCTGGTCGCGGTGCCGATCATGCTCGTAATGATGCTGCTCACTGCGGGTCCGGGCCGCTTCCGCGCGCTTGCGATCTCGCGCCCGGTCAAGGTTCTCGGGTGGCTCGCGACCGTCATGATGGCGCTTGCCGCCGGAGCGCTCGCCTGGACTTCGGTCATCTGAGCCGAAGCATCCGGCCGCGCAGGCAGGGAGATCTACGCAGTCAAGAGCCGCCGCCCCTACCGACGGCCCCGGGCGCTGGCCGCGCGGGCTGTAGAGGCTCGCACCGCCGCAGTGAGGCCGTGCGGCTTCACGACGAGCAGGTCGCAGGGTAGACGGTCGAGCACGCGCTGCGCGGTGCTGCCGATGAGAAGCCGCTTGAGGCCGGTGCGCGAGACCGCACCGAGCACCACGATGCCGACGCCGAGCCGGCGCACGGCGACGGGGAGCTGCGTCGGCACGTCGCCCAAGGCGAGATGCCGGTTGGCACGCGCGATGCCGGCGCGCTCGGCGAGCCGGTCGAGCGCGTGGCGCACCTGGGCCGCATGCGTGTCCTCGATCCGCGGGTCCTCCCACACGATCGGCTCCCCGAGCGGTCCCTGCACGCTCGCAACGAGCGGCATGTAGGCGTGAAAGGCATGCACGGCGCCACCGAGGAGGGCGCCGAGCCGGCGCCCGGTGGCCAGGAGCAGCGCATCGAGCCGCGCGGGCTTGGCGTGCGCGTGGAACGGGTCGATTGCGACCAGCACCGCGCGCCCGCGGAGCGTTCGCGCGGTCCTCACGACGAGCAGGGGACAGGGACAGTGGCGGATGAGCTCCCGGTCGGTTCGCGGCTGCAGGAGGCGGCGCCCACGGGCGCGGGTGCGCGTGGCCGCAACGACGAGGTCGGCCCGGATGGCGAGTGCGCGATGCACGATCGCTCCAGAGGCGGGCGCCTGCGCGACGGCCAGGGTGCGTACGCGGCAGCCGCGCAGTGCGCTCGAGCGCGCTGCGCGCTCGAGGGAGGTCCGCACCCGGCGCAGCGCGGCCTCGCCTGCGCCGGACTTGGCTGCGTGGAAGAGCTCGATCTGCGCGCCGCTCGAGCGAGCGAGCGCCGCCGCGGCAGTGAGGGCCGTGCGGGAGACGGCGTGCGCATCCGCAATCGCTACCAGAACACATCGAAACGGTCGAACCATGATGAAGCATGCCGCATTCGCGCGCGGATTGCGCGCGAACCGGCGCTGCGGAAAGTACGCATGGCACCGCAGGCTGCCACCACGCACGCTCATTCTTCCGCCCGTGCGAGCGCCCCGCGGCACGCCGGGAAGCGATCCACCCCACGAGGGCCGATGCGCCGCGTCAAGCACACTCGACGGGCTTCGCGAACGCATAAGCGCGCTCCTCGCGATGCTCGCCGCCTTCGTGCCGCGGAGCGTCTGCACCCGCTCCCCGGGCACCCACCGGGCCGCGCGCTCACCCGGCTCGCATGAGTTCAGGGCTGCCGCAGCCGCTCCTCGCGCTGCTTTCGCCGCAGGCGTACCCGCACCCGGTCGATTCCGTCGAGCTCATCGAGACGCACATCTCCTGGGTGCTGCTCGCAGGCGCGTTTGCCTACAAGATCAAGCGTCCGGTTCGCTACGCATTCATCGATCTCCGCGCACCCGAGCGCAGGCGGTTCTTCTGTGAGGAGGAGCTGCGGCTCAATCGCCGCTTCGCCCCGCAGCTCTATCTGGAGGTCTGCGAGATCGTGAGCGTCGGTGGGGAAGCGCGCATCGGCGTGGCCGGAGCCGTGCTCGAGTACGCCGTGCGCATGCGTCGCTTCTCGCGCGCAGACGAGCTCGATCGGCTCCTCGATAGCCACCGGATCGAGCCGATCGAGCTCGAGGCGTTCGGGCGGGCGCTCGCGCTGATTCACGCGCGCCTTCCCGCCGCCGCCCATGACACGCGTTGGGGATTTCCCGCGGAGGTGCAGGCCCTCATCGTGCGCAACGTCATCGAGTGCGCTGCGGCCGCCACGGTGTTCGATGCCGCCGAGGAGGTGCGCGCTCTCCAGGGAGCCCTCGAGCGCGCGCTTCCGCAGAGCACGCCGGCCATGGCCGCGCGGCGCCTCCAGGGGCGCATACGCGAGTGCCACGGCGATCTGCACAGCGGCAACATCGTACGTCTCGGCGCGCGTCTCGCCGCCTTCGACTCGATCGAGTACGAGCCCGCGTTTCGCTGGATCGACGTGGCCGACGAGATCGCCTTTCTCACGAGCGATCTCGCTGCCCGCGACCGCCCCGTGCACGCGCACGCGTTCCGTTCGGGCTATCTCGCCCAGAGCGGCGATTATCACGCTTGCCGCCTACTCAAGCTCTACGAGGTGCATCGCGCGCTGGTGCGCGCCAAGGTCGCGGCGCTCACGGCCGGGCAATTGCCCGCGGGAGCCGCGCGGGCCGCCGCACGGCGCGAATTCGCACGCCTCATCGGCTGCGCGCGCGCGGCGCTCGCGCCGCGCAAGCCGCTCTTGATCCTCCTGTGCGGTCTGTCCGGCTCCGGCAAGACCTGGCTCGCCCGGCCGCTCGCCGAGCGGCTCGCGGCGGTGCACCTGCGCTCGGACATCGAGCGCAAGCGCCGTGCGGGACTCGATGAGCTCGCGCGAACGCACGCGCCGATCGCCCAGGGGATCTACTCGGATGCGGCCACCGCGAAGGTCTACGAGGATCTGGCGGCTGCGGCCGAGGATGTGCTCTGCGGTGGCATCACGGCCGTGGTCGACGCCACCTTCCTGCTGCGTGGCGAACGCGCGCGCTTCGCCGAGCTCGCGCGGCGGCTCGCCGTGGCGCTCCGTGTCGTCAACTGTGAGGCGCCCGCGGCGGTGCTGCGTGCGCGGGTCACGGCACGGGCGCGCAACCTCGGAGATCCTTCCGAGGCCGACGCCGCAGTGCTCGGATGGCAAATGGACCGCTACGAGCCGCTCGAGCCGCTCGAGGGGCTCGAGGTGATCCGCATCGACACGGCTCAACCCGAGGCCCTGCAGGCGCTGCTCGCGCGCCTCAGCGCCCCAACAGCGACTTGATCGCCGCGAGCAGCTGGTCGGCGCGGATCGGCTTGCTCGCGACCTGCACGCGCGGATCGGGCTCCAGCCCGCGGATCATCGAGGAGGTATCGCCCGTGACCAGGATCGCCCTCAGATCCGGGCCGGCGATCCCGCGTACGGCGTTGATCACATCGATGCCGGTCTCGCCGTCGTTCAGATGATAGTCGGTGATCAGCAGGTCGATCGCCGGATCCTCGCGCGCCTTCTCGGTCGCCTCGGGGACCGAGGCGGCGGAGACCACGCGGTAGCCTTCCACGCGCAGCAGCATCGCGGTCGCATCGCGCACTCCCATGTCATCATCGACGAGCAGGATGCACGAGGCGGAGCTGGGGCGTTGCGCCGTCGCAGACTCCGGCGTGCCGGCTCTGAGCGGCGGGCGCTCGGACCTGCCGGCCGGCAGCTCGAGCGCGAAAACCGATCCGCTGCCGACGGTGGAGCGGACGTCGAGCCGCAACCCGAGCAGATTCACCAGTCGGCGCACGATGCTCAAGCCAAGACCGTATCCGTCTCGCGTGGTGTTGCTTGCCACGCCGATCTGATAGAACTCGTCGTAGATGTAGGGCAGCTGGTCTTCCGGTATGCCGACCCCCGTATCGATGACCTCGACGTGGACGGCGGCCGGCAGGGCGGCGCACCGCAGCTCGACCGAGCCACGGCGGGTGTACTTGATCGCGTTCGCGACCAGGTTGCGCAGAATCTGCCCGACGAGCGAGGGATCGGAATGCACGCACTCGTGCGCCGACACCACCTTGAACTCCAGGCCCTTGCTGATGGCGAGATTGGCGAAATCCGTGCGCAGCTCCTCGAACAGCTCCCCGACGATGAAATCGGTCGGGTCCGGCTGAATGGCGCCGGATTCGAGCTTGCTGATGTCGAGCAGTGCGTTGAGCAGCCGCGACATGGCATCGATCGCCCGACCCTGATGCTCGACCGCCTCACGCGCGGTCGGCTCGGTGATCAATCGGGTGAGGGTGCCGTTGAGGAGCGAGAGCGTCTGCAGAGGCTGGCGCAGGTCGTGACTGGCGGTCGCGAGAAAGCGGCTCTTGGCCTGGTTCGCGCGGTCGGCGAGCTCGCGGGCCTGGGTGAGCTCGACCTGGATCCTCTTGCGCTCGGTCACATCGCGAATCGCGGCCGCGACGAGCAGCCGCTCGCCGTCATTGATCGGACTCAGGCTGATCTCGACGGGCCGCTCCGTGCCGTCCTTGTGCAGCCCATAGAGATCGAGGTCGACCCCCATCGGCCGCACCCGCGCGCTGTCGGTGTACTTGCGCCGATGGTCGAGGTGAATCGTGCGGAAACGCTCCGGAAGCAGGCACTCGATCTTGCATCCGACGAGATCCTGCGGCGCGTAGCCGAACAGGGCCGCCACTTGCTGGCTCGCGAATACGATGCCGCCGGAGCGATCCACTATCACGATCGCATCCGGTGCCGATTCGAGAACGTTGCTCAGGAGTTCGGTCGACAGCATCGTCGGGCATGGACCGCGCGAGGACCATTCCGCGCTGCGCCATGATACGCACACCCAGCGTGGGTGCCAATCGGCCGGTGTTCGCCCTAGAGCTTGCCCGGGCGGCTCGGCACGGCAGCGCCCGCCGCGGAATCCTCGCCCTGGTCCATGACCATGCGCACGAGCTGCGCCAAGGAGGCGGCGCCGCTCTTCTCCATCACGCGGGCCCGATGGATCTCGACCGTGCGCTGGCTCACCCCGAGCTCGGCGGCCATGACCTTGTTCGCCTTCCCCTTGGTCATGAGCGCGAGCACCTCGCGCTCGCGCGGCGTGAGGGTCTCGAAGCGCTCGCGAATGCGCTCGTGCTCCCTCAGCGCGGAGCGCGCCTTCGCATCCTTGGCGAGCGCGCGCTGAATGCGGTCGATGAGATCCTGGTCGCGGAACGGCTTCTGCAGGAAGTCGAAGGCGCCGTGCTGCATGGCCTCGACCGCCATCGGGATATCGCCGTGCCCGGTGATGAAGATGACCGGAATGATCGCGCCGCGCAGATTCAGATGCTGCTGCAGCTCGAGTCCGCTCATCGCCGGCATGCGCACGTCGAGCACCAGACAGCCCGGCTGATGGGGCTGATAGCTCGCGAGGAATTCGCTCGCCGAGGACATCGTCTGCGTTGGAAGCCCGACCGATTTCAACAGGAAACGAAGCGAGTTGCGGACCGCCTCGTCGTCGTCGACCACGAACACCGTCGGTGTCGGCTCTTTCATTGACGAATCACTCCGCGGCCTCGGTGGGGAGGCGGATGTAGAAGCACGCCCCGCACGGGCGGTTGGGGTGATGCCCGAGCGTTCCGCCGTGCGCCCGCACGACGGTGTTGCTGATCGGAAGCCCGAGGCCCGTGCCGTTCTGCTTCGTGGAGAAGAACGGGTCGAACAACCGCTCGAGCGCCTCCCGGGAAAGCCCCGGGCCATTGTCGCACACCGCAATCTCGATTTGACCTGCCTCCGTGGCGCTCGTGCGCAGGGTCACCGTGCGGCTCGCCGGATCCGTCGCGGACAGGGCTTCGAGGCTGTTGCGCACCAGATTGAGGAGGACGTGCTGCATCTGGACCCGATCGACCGCGACCGCCGCCAAGTCCTCGCCGAGCTCGAGGATCAGACGCGCGCGATGCACGCGCGCGTCCGCCTGCATGAGGCCGAGGATCTCGGTCACGACCGAGTTCACATCCGTCGGGAGACGCTCGACGGGCACATTGCGCGCGAGACTGCGCAGGCGATGGATGATCTCGCCCGCCCGCACCGCCTGCGAGGCGATCTCGCGTAACGCCTGGCGCATCTCCTGGAGGTCGCTGTCCGGCCGTCCGAGCAGCCGCTCGCAGGCTTGCGCATAGTTGGCGATCGCCGTGAGCGGCTGATTGAGCTCGTGCGCGATGCCTGCGGCCATCTCCCCGATCGTGGCCAACCGCGAGACGTGCAGCATTCTTCCTTGCAGGGCGCCGGCGCCGTCGAAATGCGGCTCGCTGGAAGACGCGGAAGACTCGGTCATGAAGGCTCCGTCGATAGCCGATTAAATAGTATGGGCTCGGTTCCGTGGGAGTCGTTACGTATGTTCCGCAACTAGGTAGAACTACCTAGCGTGCTGCGCGCATCCCCGAAGCCGCCGCGTGGCGCAACGGGCAAGCTTGAGCCGCATTCGAGGAGCACGACCATGATATCGCAAGCCGTTCCAAGCTCACCGCGCGCCACGCCCGTGGCGAGACAGCCCGTCTCGGGCACCGTGATGTTCGACGGTGAGGAGGCGCGCAAGGGCTATGCGCTCAACAAGATGTGCTACTCGTTCAACAGCGCGCAAAACCGGGCGGCATTCCTGGCCGACGAGGACGGCTACTGCGCGCGCTTCGGGCTCGATGCGCGTCAGCGCGACGCCGTCAGGCGGCGCGACGTGCTCTCGATGATCGCGGCCGGCGGCAACATCTACTACTTGGCGAAGCTCGCGGGGATCTTCGGGCTCGACGTGCAGGACATCGGCGCGCAGCAGACCGGCATGTCCCTCGATGCGTTCAAGTCGCGGCTCATCGCAGAGGGGCGCTGAATCATGGCAAGACTCCTGGGCGCGATCTGCACCTCGCACGTGCCGGCGATCGGCAAGGCGATCGCCCGCGGGCTCGAGCGCGAGCCGTACTGGCAGCCGTTCTTTCAGGGCTTCCCGCCCGTGCATGCCTGGCTCGAGGAGGTCCGCCCGGATGTGGCGGTCATCATCTACAACGACCATGGCCTCAACTTCTTCCTCGATAAGCTGCCCACGTTCGCGGTCGGCGCCGCGGCCCAGTACGCGAACGCCGATGAGGGTTGGGGGCTGCCCACCGTGGCCCCATTCCCAGGGGACGTGGAGCTCTCGTGGCACTTGATCGAGTCGCTGGTCGCAGCGGAATTCGACATCACCATGTGCCAGGAGATGCTGGTCGATCATGCGTTCGCCGTGCCGATGCAGCTGCTGTGGCCCACGCGCGAGGCGGGCGCTCGCCTCCGCTGGCCGGTGCGCACCGTGCCCGTGTGTGTGAATACCGTGCAGCATCCGCTGCCCTCGGCGCTGCGCTGCTACAAGCTCGGCCAGGCGATCGGGCGCGCGATCGAGTCGTACCCGGAGGATGCGCGCGTCGTCGTGATCGGCACCGGCGGGCTCTCCCACCAGCTCGACGGCACCCGCGCGGGCTTCATCAACAAGCGCTTCGACGAGCTCTGCATGGGAAAGCTCGTGAACGAGCCGGAGGCGCTCACGCGCTACTCCAACGCGGAGCTGGTCGAGCTCGCCGGCACGCAGGGCGTGGAGATTCTCATGTGGATCGCCGCCCGCGCGACGCTCGCGGGCCCCGTCACCGCGCGGCACCGCAATTACCACGTTCCGATCTCGAACACGGCAAGTGGACTGATGCTGCTCGAGCAAGCCGCGTAGCGGCCCGCTCAATCGCTGCGCGGCGTGCGACCGCGCAGGATCGCCTCGGGGTGACGGCTCAGAAAGTCCGCGAGATCGCGTATCGAGCGGGCGGCGTCGGTCATCTCGCGCGTCATCCCCGGTAGATCGAGACTGCCGCGCCCATTTGCGCCGAGCAGCGCGCCGGCGGCATCCGCGGTACGCTGCGCCGCCTCCGAGGTGGCGCGCAGGCTCGCGATGAGAGCCTGCGTCTGCGGCTCGAGCGCTTGGCTCATCCGATCGAGGTGGCTCAGCGTCTCATCGAGCTCCGTGAGCGCCTGGCGCAGCTGCGGTCCGGCGGTCGCCTGATCGAGGTGATGGACCGTGCTTTGCAGCTCCCCCAGGATCTCGTTGATGTCCGTCGCCGGGGCCGAGGGCAGCTCGGCGATGCCGGCGATCGTCCGGATCCGTGCGGGTGTGGTCCCGGAGACCATATCGAGCGAGACGAGCTTCTGTCCGGTGAGCAGGCTCGCCGAGAGAATCTGCGCCCGCAGTCCCTGCGCCACGAGCCGCGCGAGGCCCGCGCCGACGGCGGCGGCGTGCGCTTCCGGCTCGGAGGCGGGAATTCCCGGGACGCTCACCACGCTCGGATCGAGGGCGAGGGTCGCCTCGGTGTAGAGCGCACGCTGCCTCGGGTCGTAGACCAGGCGGGTCTGGGTCACCTCGCCGATCTCCGTGCCTTCGAGCTCGACGACGCTGCCCGGGCCGATCCCGCCGGCGTTGCGCGTGAATGCGACGTGGTAGAAGAGGGGTGTGCCGCTCGGATACCGGAACGCCTCGCTGCGGCTCGCGTAGAGCTCGAAGTGGGCATTGCTCGGGCTCGGCGCGCTCTTGATCGCCCACGAGGGGGTCTCGAAGGCGACGCCGCCGGCGAGCAGCTGCTGCCAGGAGCTCAGCTGCACGCGCAGACCCTGCGAGCCCGCCGTGAGGTCGATGCCGCCCTCGGTCCAGAAGCGCGTCTGCGCATGCACCAGGCGGTCGTACGGAGCGCGAATGAATGCGAACACGCGCACCTGCCGCTCGGTGGCGGTGAGCTCGGATCCCTCGATCTCCCCCACGTCGAGACCGTGGTAGGTGAGCGGCGCCCCGGGGAGGAGCGCGCTCACATCCGGCGTGAGCAGCGTGAAGGAGCGTCCCTGCGTATCGGGCTGCAGCAGCGGCGGCTCGGCGAGACCGATGAAATGACGCTGCGCTGCGCCGCTCCCCGGAAACATCTCGATGTAGGCGCCGGAGATGAGGGTTGCGAGCCCGGTGATGCCCTGCGCCCCGACGCGCGGCTGCACGATCCAGAAGCGCGCGCCGTCGGCCAGGTACGGCTCGACCGTGCGCACCATCCGCGCGTGCACCACCACGTGCGACATGTCGCGCGTGAGCTCGATCGCCTCCACTCGGCCGACCTCGACGCCCTTGTACCTGATCGAGGTCTGTCCGGGCGTGAGCGCGCTTGCATCCTTGAAGTCGAGCGTGATCTGCGGGCCGCGCTCCGCGAGACCGCGCCACGCGAGCCACAGCACGACCGTCGCCGCGATGACCGGAGCGAGCCACACCCAGGACAGCCAGCGGCGCGGCCGCACGCGGGCGGGCTCGTGCGGGCGATCGCCCGGCTCCGCCTGCGGCTCGATCGGCGCGTGCTCCTCGCTCACCGGCTCTCCCTCGCCGCGTCCCACATCAGGCGGCTGTCGAAGCTCTTGGCGGCGATCATGGTGAGGACCACGACCGCCGCGAACGCCACCATACCGTCATCGGCGCGAACGTGCATCAGAGCGCCGAACTGCACCAGCGCGACCAGGATCGAGGCCATGAACACATCGATGTTCGACCAGCGCCCGACGGCATCGACTGCACGGTGCAGCCGCGTACGCAGGGGCAGCAGCCACGCCGAGCGGCGCTGCGTGAGCACTAGATTGCAGGTGAGGGCGGAGAGCTTCATGAGCGGAATCAGCACGCTCGCGACGAACACGATCACGGCGAGCGGCCAGAGCCCAAAGCGCACGAGCTCCTCGACCCCGCCCAGGATCGTGTTCGGCTGGTCGCGTCCGAAGCGCTCCAGGGAAAGCACCGGCAGGAGGTTCGCAGGGATGTAGAGCAGAAACCCCGCGATGATCAAGGCCCAAGTGCGCTCGAGCGCCGCGGGCTTGCGTCGGGCGAGCCGGCTGTCGCAGCGCGCGCAGCGCTCCCCGTCCTGTGCCGCAGGGTGCAACAGATCGCACACGTCGCAGGCGATGGCGACGGCGGGCGCGCGCGCGGGTGCGGCCAGGGGCGCGAGGCGCTGCGCGTCCTTCGCGACCGGCAGCACCGCCCAGACGCTGCGCTCGTCGAGCTCCGCATCGAGCAGCAGCAGGCACAGCGTCGTTGCGATCAGGCACCAGCCCCCCGGACCCACGCTCACGATCGCGACCTGCCCGACGCGGCTGTAGGCTACGCATGCCCCGAGCAGGTACACCTCCGTCATGGTCCAGGGCCGCAGCGCGAGCGCCCAGCGGAACAGCCGCCCGAGCAGACGCGTGCGCGTGTGCGTGGTGCGCACACCCACGAGCACCCCGGTGATCAGCGCGAGATAGGTCGAAGGGACGAGAATGCTGAACGCAAGGACAACGCCGGCGAGCAGAGGAAATCCACCGCTCCAGAGCGCCGTCACCCCGTCAGCGAGCGCGCTGTCGCGGATCGCCCCGGCGGAGGACACGGTGAAGAGGTTCGCGAGGCAGGCGGGCGGCCACAGCAGCAACGCGGCCGCGGCGAGCGCCAGCGCCGCGGCGATGCCGCCGAGCGCAGGTCGCGCGAGCGTGCGGCCGCAGCGACGGCACTCGGCTCGCGCGCCCGGCGGCACGGGCGGCAACAGCTGAGCGAGTCCGCAATCCGGGCAGGCGATGCCCTCGGAGGAGAGGTGCGCGAGGGGCTCAACCGGGCGTTGCGGCAACGGAGCGCGCATCGCCACGACGGTCTTCGAGCTCGCTCTGGGCACCGACGCCCAAGCGTTTCTGCAGCAGCGGGCTCGTGGTGGTGTACTGCAGGTGCACCTTCTCGCCCGGCGCCAGGTATTCGCGCACGGCGAACGCGGCGAGCGCCGCCTCGTGGAAGCCGGAGAGGATCAGCTTCTTCTTGCCCGGATAGTCGTTGATGTCTCCGACGGCAAAGATCCCCGGCGAGCTCGTCTGGAAACGCGCGGTGTCGACGCGAAGCGTGCGCCGGTGGAGCTCGAGTCCCCACTCGGCGATGGGGCCGAGCTTGGGGTGGAGGCCCCAGAAGACGAGCAGCTGATCGAGCGAAACCGTGCGCGTGACGCCGTCGCGCGCGACCACCCTCACTCCGTGGAGGCGTCCGTCCCGCTCGACGAGCGACTGCACCTGCCCCTCGATGTAATCGAGCCGCCCTTCCTCGCGCAGCGCGAGCATGCGCTTCACGGAGACCGGTGCCGCGCGAAACTCGCTGCGCCGGTGGATGAGCACGACGCTGCGCGCCGAGTGGACGAGCTCGAGCGTCCAGTCGAGCGCCGAGTCTCCTCCGCCCAGAATGACGAGCTCCTTGTCGGCGAACAGCGCGGCGTCGCGCACGCGGTAGTGAACCGACTCGCCCTCATGCCGCTCGGCGCCCTCGAGCGCGAGCCGGCGCGGCTGGAACGAGCCCACCCCGCCGGCCACGATCACGGCGCCCGCATCGAAGCGCGTGCCGCGGCTCGTGACCACATCGAAGCGCCGGTCCGCGCGCGGTGTGATCTCGGTCACCTCCTGCCCGAGGTGCATGCCGGCGGCGAAGGGCCGGATCTGCTCGAGCAGGCGCTCGATGAGCTCCTTCGCCGAGCACACCGGGATCGCCGGGATGTCGTAGATCGGTTTCTCGGGGTAGAGCTCCGTGCACTGGCCGCCGACTTGCGGCAGCGAATCGACCACCTCGGCGCGCAGCCCGAGGAGCCCCAGCTCGAACACCTGGAACAGACCGACGGGACCCGCGCCCACGATCACCACGTCGGTGACGGTGGCCAGTTTGGAACGCTCAAGCGACAAGGACATTCTCCAGTGTGATGCGGCCGCCCAAGCGGGGCTCGCCGGCCGAGGCGGCGAGGCCCTTCTGGATGAGCCATTCACGGTTGAAAAGTCGGGATTGATACTTTGCCCCGCCGTCGCAGAGCACGGTCACCACCGTGTGCCCGGGGCCGAGCTCGCGCGCCACGCGGACCGCGGCGGCGACGTTGATGCCGCTCGTGCTGCCGAGGAAGAGTCCCTCCTCGCGCAGCAGCCGGTACACGAAACGAACGGTGTCGGGGTCCTCGACGTGCACGGCGTCGTCGACGGGGGCGTTCGCGAAGTTCGCCGTGACGCGTCCGATGCCGATGCCCTCGGTGATCGAGCCCGATCCGCTCGCCTTGAGCTCGCCCGTGCGCACGAAGTGGTAGAGACTGCTGCCGGGCGGATCGGCGAGCACGCAGCGCACCGCGCTGCGTCTGGACTTCAGGTATTCCGAGACTCCGGCGAGCGTCCCGCCGGTCCCCGCAGCCGCCACGAACGCATCGATCCGACCGTCCGTCTGGCTCCAGATCTCCGGACCGGTCGTGGCGAGGTGCGCGCGGCGGTTCGCGGTATTGTCGAACTGATTCGACCAGACCGCATTGGCGAGCGCGCCGGCCAGGCGCTGCGCGACCTTCTGGTATTGGTTCGGATTGCTATAGGGCACCGTCGGCACCTTGTGCACCTCGGCCCCGAGCATCTCGAGCAGTCGGTACTTCTCGGGCGACTGGTTATCGGGCATCACGATCACGCAGCGGTAGCCGCGCGCGTTGCAGACGTGCGCGAGCCCAATGCCGGTGTTGCCGGCGGTGCCCTCGACGACGGTGCCGCCCGCGCGCAGCTCGCCGCGCCGCTCGGCATCCTCGATGATGGCGAGGGCGGCGCGATCCTTGACCGAGCCGCCCGGATTCATGAATTCGGCCTTGCCGAGGATGTCGCAGCCGGTCTCCGCGCTCAACGTCCGCAAGCGGATGAGCGGGGTGTGACCGATCGTGCCCGCGAATCCATCCTGCACGCTCATGCGACGCCCTCGAGCGCCTGCGGCGCAAGCGCCCCTGCGCTCGCCCGCGCTCCTGCGACGACCTCGCCCACAATGAGGAGCGCCGGGGCGCCCACATGCGCCGCGCGCGCGAGCGCGGCGATCTCATCGAGCCGGCCCTTGAGGATCTGCTCGCCCGGGAGCGTGGCGCGCTCGACCACGGCGGCCGGGCGCTCGGGCGGTGCGCCCGCGGCGAGCAGCCGACGGACGATCTGCTCCATCTCGGCGACGCCCATGTAGAACACCACGGTGTGCCGCGCGCGCGCCAGCGCCTCCCAATCGTGCGTGTCGTCCCCGGCCGAGTGACCCGCAGCGAGCGTCACCGAGTGCGCGAGCGCACGCTGCGTGAGCGGAATGGCGGCCGCGGCCGCGGCGGCGAGTCCGGCGGTCACCCCGGGAACCACCGTCACGGCAATGCCCCGCGCACGCAGGAACTCGATCTCCTCTCCCGCGCGACCGAAGATGCCCGGGTCCCCGCCTTTCAGGCGCGCCACCTTCAATCCGCGGACGGCGTAGCCCGCCATGAGCTCGTGGATTCGCGCCTGCGCGGTGCGCGAGCCGGCGGGTTCCTTGCCGACGAACACGCGCCGCGCCTCGCGCCGCGCCCGATCGAGCACGGCGGGGGAGACCAGCCGGTCGTAGAGGATCACGTCGGCCTCCTGCAGGAGCTGCAGCGCGCGCAGCGTGAGCAGATCCGCATCGCCCGGGCCGGCCCCGATCAGGTAGACCTCCCCGGCCGCCGCGCGCTCGCTGGCGCGGCACGCCGCGAGCTCACGGGCGAAGTCCGCCTGCGCCCCAGGCTCATCACCCGCGAGCACCCGCTCACTCACGCGTCCGGCGAAGACTCGCTCCCAGAATGCGCGGCGGCGGCGCACCGGCAGCGCCTGGCGCACGGCGGCGCGCCGTGCGGCGGCGAAGCGCGCGAGCGCCCCGAGGCGCGCGGGCAGAAGCGCTTCGAGCTGTGCGCGCAGGCGCCGCGCGAGCACCGGCGCCGCGCCCTGAGAGCCGATTGCGACCACGACGGGCGCGCGATCGACGATGGCCGGGAAGATGAACGTCGAGTGCTCGGCGTCGTCGACCACGTTCACCGGGATCGCGCGCGCGCGCGCCGACTCGGCCACGGCCGCATTCACCTCGGGCGCATCGGTGGCGGCGACCACGAGCGCCGCCCCTTCGAGGTGTCGGGGCTCGAAACTCGCCGCCTCGTGCTTCACGCAGCCGCGAGCGCCCGCAATGAGCTCGAGGGTCGATTGGGTGAGCTGCGGGGCGATCAGGCGGACTTCGGCGCCGCAGCGGAGGAGGAGCTCTGCCTTGCGCGCGGCAACGGGCCCGCCCCCGACCACGACGGCCCGGGCGCCCCGCACGCGCAGAAATATCGGCAGATGATCCATGTAACCCCGCGGCTCGCGGCGCAAAAGCGCAATTTTAGCTCTGCCCGGCGCTTGCGCGCACGCGAGGATGCAGGCCGCACTC
>Ga0335072_10001054_pt1 | contig 47251 bp, 44 predicted proteins | sample Lox_Sample_21_FD_206725 | JGI IMG/M metagenome (GOLD analysis project Ga0335072, IMG submission 206725) | Soil microbial communities from Loxahatchee National Wildlife Refuge, Florida, United States - Lox_Sample_2.1 | ecosystem: Environmental > Terrestrial > Soil > Wetlands | place: USA...
TGACATGGTCGTCGATCAGCACATACAGTGCCGTCAGGAGGGTGTCGAGGTCTGCAGTCACGAGCGACCATTGATGCCCTCCTCTCAATTCATGATCAACTCGACACGCCGTGAAGGCCCGAGTTGGGAAATCACCGATCTAGGCAACGTGACACTATGACTCACTGGCGTGCCGGGTGGCGCGGCTCCAGGGGCAATTCATGGCGATGCCCGGCCATCAGGACAGGCGCCGCGCCCGCGGGCGGCTCCTGCCGAAATGCGCGGGTCGCATCTGGCGATCACCGGTTATGCCCGAGCCTGCAAGCCCGCCACGGAGCCAGATGACCATCGCAACCGGGAAAGCAAGCGGTTCGGTGAACCGCTTGCTCGGGCCCGATTCTGTCCGCCATATGTCCGTAACCACTGCCGCACAGCGACGTCTGCTGACCGATGATGACACAAGATGACACAAGACACGATGGCCCGCGAAGCCGGAGAATACCCCGGTCACGGGCCGTTTCCGCTGGTGGTGGCAGGTGTTGGGTTCGAACCAACGTAGGCTGAGCCGACGGTTTTACAGACCGCTCCCTTTGGCCACTCGGGCAACCTGCCTAGTGCCGCCCGCATCGGCGGCACAGTGAAGGATAGCGGAACCCGCGTCCAAGGTCAGCACCTGGCGCCCGCGACCGCCACGATCCAGGCCAGGAGGCGGAGCGACTGTGCGGACCGCGTCCCCGGCGTCCGTCGCCGACGTCTAACCTGGGACCCGTGGCATCCGAATCCTCTTTCGACGTAGTGTCCAAGATCGACCGCCAGGAAGTCGACAACGCGCTGAACCAGGCGGCCAAGGAGATCGGGACGCGTTTCGACTTCCGCGGCGTGGGCGCGTCCATCTCCTGGTCAGGAGATCATGCCGTCGAGATCAAGGCGAACAGCGAGGAACGCGCCAAAGCCGTCCTGGACGTGTTCAAGGACAAGCTGGTCAGGCGCTCGGTGTCGCTCAAGGTCCTGGACGCGGGCGAGCCCAAGGCCTCGGGCAAGGAATACCGGCTTGCGGTGGGCCTGAAGGAGGGCATCTCGCAAGATGACGCCAAGAAGATCTCGAAGATCATCCGGGACGAGGGCCCCAAGGGCGTCCGCGCGCAGGTCCAGGGCGACGAGCTTCGCGTCTCGTCCAAGAAGAAGGACGACCTGCAGGGGGTCATCAACCTCCTGAAGGGCAAGGAGTTCGACTTCGCCGTGCAGTTCGTGAACTACCGGTAACACGCGCCGACCCGAAGCCCGCTCCCGGCCTGCACACGAGGCGGTCTACGACGCCCGGCTCCGGAAACCGGAGATATCGGTCAGCCACAGCTCGCCCGTGACCGGCGGCGGGCCGGCCGCGGCGGGACCCTGGCCGGACACGAGTTGCGCGGCCAGCTCGGTGCAGGCCCGGGCGCGGTCGGCGTCCCTGGCATGGTCTGCGCAACGGCCGCCCGGGATGTTCTCGCAGTCCCAGCAGCCGACCGCGGCCGCGCCCGAGCCGCGGTAGCTGGCCGCATCCTCCAGCGCGGCCAGAACGATCTCCAGCTTCCTCGATGACAGCGCCACCTCGCCCCGCCCGGCCAGCCGGGCCTGCCACAGCAGGGACGCGACGGCCGCGGCCTCCCGCTTGTCCCAGTGGACCAGCCGGCCGAGGAACCGGCGGTCCCGGCCGCCGAGCCTGATCCCGTGCAGTGCCGCGTCCAGCGCATCGCGCACCGTGGCGCGGCGGACGCCGGCCGGCCCAGGGCACCTGGAGTGGACACCGGGCGGCCTGGGAACGGCGGTCACGACCTCCCGCCCCTGCACTCGATCGCTCATGCTCCGCGGCCTCCTCGTCGGGCGCGAGATCGATCCTTTCGACGGACCCTGGATGCGACTACAGTCAGTAGCAGTAAGGCAACTACGCGAGTATGACGCATCGATACGCACTTAGGTTGACACTCTTAGTGAGCGAACCGGGTGCGCAAGCCGACGCGCCGACCGTTACAGCTTCGCCACGCTGAGCGACAGCCGGGCAACAGCCGGGCAACAGGCGGGCGGCGGCCAGGCACGGCCGGCGAGCACCCGGGGTGCGAGATCACAGGTCACGCGGGCCTCACCCGCCCCTAGGGGAAAGTTGGCGCGCGAGCATGGGGTGAACCACGACGCCGGGCGGAGCGTCGTATTACAGTAAGGAAACGTCTAGACGCAATTAGCGTCACAGGAACGTGCCGCTCGGGTCGCCGCCTGGGCCGTGCCGCCTGGCGAGTGCGCAGGTGACAGGCCGTTGCGACGGCTCGTACGCAGCAACCAGGGGACCTGCCTTGCATCCGCCGACCGGCAGTATGCCATAGGTACGATGTAAGGTAGTCCTAACCTCAACAAAACCTCAACGCCCCGGCCCAGGCCACGGACAGGGGCGGCGCCTACAGGGATGCACGCCGTCACCGCGTCCGCAGTGAATCCCACTGCCCGGCCTCGGCGCGTTGGAGGAGGCCTCAGACTGTGACCAAGCAGGTCCAGCAACTAGACCGTGTCATCATCAGATTCGCGGGCGACTCGGGCGACGGCATGCAGTTGGCGGGCGACCGCTTCACCCAGCAGACGGCGACGTTCGGCAACGACCTGTCCACGCTGCCGAACTTCCCCGCCGAGATCAGGGCCCCGGCCGGGACCCTCCCCGGGGTGTCCAGCTTCCAGCTGCACTTCGCCGACCACGACATTCTGACGCCGGGCGACGCCCCCGACGTGCTGGTGGCGATGAACCCGGCGGCGCTCAAGGCCAACATCGGCGACCTGCCGCGCGGCGCGGACATCATCGCGAACACCGATGAGTTCACCAAGCGCAACCTGAGCAAGGTCGGCTACGAGCAGAACCCGCTCGAGGACGGCTCGCTGTCCGGTTACCAGCTGCATGCCCTGCCGATCACCTCGGTGACCGTGAAGGCGCTGGAGGGCTACGACATCAGCCGGAAGGAGGCCGAGCGGGCCAAGAACATGTTCGCGCTCGGCCTGCTCTCCTGGCTCTACAACCGGCCGGCCGAGGGAACGATGAAGTTCCTCGAGTCCAAGTTCGCCAAGAGCCCCGAGATCATGGAGGCGAACAAGGCCGCCTTCCGCGCCGGCTGGAACTACGGCGAGACGACCGAGGCGTTCTCGGTCCAGTACGAGGTCAAGCCGAGCACCATGCCGCCCGGCACGTACCGGAACATCACCGGCAACGTCGCCCTGTCCTACGGGCTCATCGCCGCCTCCCGGCGCTCCGGCCTGCCGCTCTTCCTGGGCTCGTATCCGATCACCCCGGCCTCGGACATCCTGCATGAGCTGGCCAAGCACAAGCGGTTCGGCGTCCGCACGTTCCAGGCCGAGGACGAGATCGGCGGGGTCGGCGCGGCACTCGGCGCCGCGTTCGGCGGCGCACTCGGCGTCAGCACCACCTCCGGCCCCGGCATGGTGCTGAAGCAGGAGACGATCGGGCTGGCCGTGTCGGTCGAGCTGCCCTTGATCATCTGCGACATCCAGCGGGCCGGCCCGTCCACCGGGATGCCGACCAAGACCGAGCAGGCCGACCTGCTGATGGCGCTCTACGGCCGCAACGGCGAGTCGCCGGTCGCGGTGGTCGCGCCCGCCACGCCTTCGGACTGCTTCGACATCGCGCTCGAGGCCGTCCGGATCGCCGCCAAGTACCGCACGCCGGTGGTCATCCTGTCCGACGGCTACCTGGCCAACGGCTCGGAGCCGTGGCGGATCCCGGACGTCGCGGGCCTGCCCAAGCTGCGGGACGAGTTCTCGTTCTCGAGCCCGAACGAGTGGCGCGATGACAACGGCCAGACCTCGTTCCTCCCGTTCCGCCGGGATCCGCAGACCCTCGCCCGGCCCTGGGCCATCCCCGGAACCCCGGACCTCGAACACCGCATTGGCGGGATCGAGAAGGCCGATGTGGCGGGCACGATCTCCTACGACCCGGACAACCACGACCGGATGGTCCGGCTGCGCCAGGCCAAGATCGACGGCATCGCGGCCGATATCGGTCCGCTGGAGGTCGACGACCCAGACGGCGACGCCAGGGTCCTCGTGCTCGGCTGGGGCTCGACGTTCGGCTCGATCGGCGCGGCGGTGCGCCGGGTGCGGCTCGGGGGCGGGAAGGTCGCCCAGGCGCATCTGCGGCACCTGTCGCCGTTCCCCGCCAACCTCCCCGAGGTGCTGGCCGCCTACGACAAGGTGCTGGTCCCCGAGATCAACCTCGGCCAGCTGGCGCTGGTGCTGCGCGGCCGCTACCTCGTCGACGTGATCTCCTACAACCGCGTCCGCGGGCTCCCGTTCCGGGCCGCGGAGCTGGCGGGCGTCATCCAGGATGTGATCGCAAATGTCTGAAGCCTTCCACGCCGGCAACGGCGCCGTGAACGGCGGACCCGCGCACGACGGCGCGCCGGACCCGGCCAGCCGACGGCCGGCCGCACTCACGCTGGTGCCGGTGGCCGACGAGAAGCTCACCACCAAGGACTTCAAGTCCGACCAGGAGGTCCGCTGGTGCCCGGGCTGCGGTGACTACGCGATCCTGGCCGCGTTCCAGTCCTTCCTGCCCGAGCTGGAGATAGCGCGCGAGAACCTCGTGATCATCTCCGGCATCGGCTGCTCGTCGCGGCTGCCGTACTACGTGAACAGCTACGGCATGCACTCGATCCACGGCCGGGCCCCGGCCATCGCCACCGGCCTGGCCGCCTCCCGCCCCGACCTGTCGGTCTGGGTGATCACGGGTGACGGCGACGCGCTGTCGATCGGCGGCAACCACCTGATCCACGCGCTGCGCCGCAACGTCAACATCAAGATCCTGCTGTTCAACAACCGGATCTACGGGCTGACCAAGGGCCAGTACTCGCCCACGTCGGAGCAGGGCAAGGTGACCAAGTCCACCCCCTTCGGCTCGCTGGACACGCCGTTCAACCCGGTGTCGCTGGCGCTGGGCGCCGAGGCCAGCTTCGTGGCCCGGACGATCGACTCGGACCGCAAGCACCTGACCGGGGTGCTCCGGGCCGCGGCCGATCACCGTGGCGCGGCGTTCGTGGAGATCTACCAGAACTGCCCGATCTTCAACGACGACGCGTGGGCCCCGGTCACCGAGCCGGGAGCGCGGGATCAGAACGTGATCCGGCTGGCGCACGGCGAGCCGATCCGCTTCGGCGCGGACAAGGGCCAGGGCCTGCGGTTCACCGGTTACGGGTCGCTCGAGGCGGCCGATGTCGCCACCGCCGACCCGCGTTCGCTGCTGACCCACGACGCACATCATGCCGACCCGTCGTACGCGTTCGCGCTGTCCCGGCTGGACAGCAGCGACTTCGCGCACACCCCGATCGGCGTGTTCCGCCAGGTCCCCAGGCGCAGCTACGACGACCTGATGTCCGAGCAGCTCGAGGCCGCTCGCGAGCGCCAGGGCGACGGCGACCTGGCCGCGCTGCTGGCGGGCGGGGACACCTGGCAGGTCGGCTAGGCATGAACGCCGGTGCCGTACGCGTCGAGCGCCGCGGCCCGGTGACCACCGTCATCCTGGACCGGCCCGGCGTACGCAACGCCGTGGACGGCCCGGCCGCCGTCGCGCTCGCCGAGGCGTTCGCCGACTTCGACGCGGACCCCGACGCGTCCGTCGCCGTCCTGTTCGGCGCGGGCGGCACGTTCTGCGCCGGCGCCGACCTCAAGGCCATGGGCGGCCCGGACGGGAACCGGACCGAGCCCGGCGGCAACGCGCCGATGGGGCCGACCCGGATGAACCTCTCCAAGCCGGTGATCGCGGCGATCTGCGGGCCCGCCGTGGCCGGGGGCCTGGAGCTCGCGCTCTGGTGCGACCTGCGGGTGGCGCAGGAGGATGCGGTGTTCGGCGTGTTCTGCCGCCGCTGGGGAGTGCCGCTGATCGACGGCGGCACGGTACGGCTGCCGCGCCTGGTCGGCCTGGGCCGGGCGCTGGACATGATCATGACCGGGCGCCCGGTGCCAGCCGGGGAGGCGCACCAGATCGGCCTGGTCGACCGGCTGGTCCCGAACGGGAAGGCCCGGGCCGCGGCCGAGCAGCTCGCGGGCGAGATCGCCGCGCTGCCGCAGGCGTGCCTGCGCAGCGACCGGCAGTCGGCGCTGGAAGGCCTGTCGCTGTCGCACGACGAGGCCATGGCGAACGAGTTCCGCCATGGCATGGCCGTGCTGGCCGGGCCCGGCGTGGTAGAGGGCGTGTCCCGCTTCCGCGGCGGAGCGGGCCGCGGCGGCGCGCCCGCCTGACAAAACGGATATATTACGCCCCGTCTCCCCCCAATCTGGCCACAATCGGCGGAATCCCGGCCCGCGCGACACCCTCCCGCCCGATGAATATGGATCTGGTGTACATGGGGTGTGACTCAGATTCACATTCATCGCCGGGGTGGCGCGCTGGAGCGCCCAGACGTGCAACCACGGCGCGCGTCCCGCGGCTGCGCCAACCCATCTGGTTCGATAACCGTCACATGTATGGTGCGACGGCGGCGTGATGGGGTGGACGATGAACATCGGGTGGACAACGCGCACGGCCGGGCGGGCGACCGCGCTCGGATTAGCGCTGGCGCTGGCAGTCGCGGGTGCACCCGCCGCCGCGAACGCGGCCGTCACCGAGGCGGCGGCGGTCACGGCCACTACGGCGGCCACCACTCCCGTCTGCCAGTCGGCCAAGCACCCGGTGGTGGCGGCCAAGATGTCGAAAGGCATCCTGGCCGCGCTGCGCGGGCGCTCGTCCGCCGTCGGCGTGGCCGTCGAAGACCGGGTGAACGGGATCACCTGCAAGCTCCACCCGCACTGGCATTTCGACTCGGCCAGCGTGGTGAAGGTGACGATCCTGTCGGCGCTGCTGCGCAAGCTGCAGCAGGAGCACCGCAGCCTGACCGCGGCCCAGCGCGCGCTGGCGACCAAGATGATCGAGGTCTCGGATAACGACGCGGCATCGACCCTGTGGGACGAGACCGGCCGGACCGCGCTGCAGCACTTCCTCAACCTGGCCGGGATGAACGAGACCCAGCTCGGCCCGGGCGGTTACTGGGGCCTGACCCAGATCACCGCACACGACGAGCTGACCCTGCTCAAGTTGCTGACCAGCACGAACACCGTCCTCACCGCCGCCTCGCGGAACTACGTCCTGGGCCTGATGGCCAAGGTCGTCTCCTACGAGCGCTGGGGCGTCCCGGCCGGCGCACCGACCGACGTGACGGTCCACGTGAAGAACGGCTGGCTGCCGCAGCCGGCCCACGGCTGGCGGATCAACAGCATCGGCAGCTTCTCCGGGGCCGGTCACGACTACATGATCGTGGTGCTGTCGATGGATAATCCCACCATGGCCTACGGGGTGGACACGGTTCAGAAGGTCGCCGAGGTGATCAACCACGGGATCAGCCCGCGCGCGACCTCGGTCATCCCGGCCGCCGGACCGAACCGTACCTGGGGCATTCCCGACGAGCAGATCCCCGGAGCCGGGTGAGCGTTACCGCCAGCAGCCGGGCCGCCGCCCGTTCCGCCTTCCCGGACTGGCGCTTCGCGCCGAACATCGGCGGCCATCCCGACGTGTACGAGATCGAGAACCGCGCGCTCGACCCCGATGGCTACGTGCTGGCCGCCATGCGCCGCCTCGCGCCGTGGGATGGCCGCCGGCTGCTCGACCTGGGCTGCGGGACCGGGTTCTGGCTGCCGGGCTACGCCCGGGACGCGGCCCGGGTCATCGGCGTCGAGCCGGACCCGGCGCTGCGCGAGCGGGCCGCGGGCCGGATCCGGGACGTACCGGGCGCCGAGGTCCGGCCGGGTTCGGCCGAGCACCTGCCGCTTCCCGACCGCGCCGTCGACGTGGTGCACGCCAGGTTTGCCTATTTCCTGGCCCCGGGCCGGGAAGACGCCGCGCCCGGCGCCCCGGCCGGGGCCGACGCCGGGCTGGCCGAGATCATGCGGGTGCTGACCCCGGGCGGCAGCCTGGTCGTGGTCGAGAACGACTACCGGTGGGGCGAGTTCGCCGGGATACTCGCGGCCGGGTCGGCCCGGGCACCCGGCGACACCGCGGCCGAGGTCGACGCCTGGTGGCGCCAGCGCGGGGCGACGCGGCACGAGGTCAGGACGCGGTGGCGGTTCGGCGACCGGGCCGACCTGGCCGCCGTGCTGCACATCGAGGTTCCGGCCGGCGCGGCCCGCGCGTGGCTGACCAGGAATCCCACGGCCACCAGCCTGTCGTGCGGCTATGTGTTGTATGCCGTAACCCGCGCCGGAGGCGAGCGTGTATGATCCGGGACATGTCCGGTTGGTATTGGCGCTTTGGGCTGGCTCTGGGTGGGCCGGCGGCCAGGCGCACTGACTGACGGATTTCCACCCAGAGCCAGCAAGGCAGAGACAAACCGTCTCTGCCTTTCGTCATTGAGGCGGCTGGCCCGGACGCTGGTGGCTGGCCGCCGGAGAGGGCACAGCCGTGAATCTGAGAACCGACACCAGCAACCTGCACGTTGTCGGATTCCAGCCGTTGATCGCGCCGAATGAGCTGCTTTCCGAGTTGCCGCTCAGCGATTCGCAGGTCGCTACCGTGCACGGCTCGCGGGAGGCGGTCCGGCGCGTCGTATCCGGCGACGACGACCGGCTGCTCGCGGTCGTCGGGCCGTGTTCGGTCCACGACGTGGACGCCGCGGTGGACTACGCGGTCCGCTTGCGCAAGATCGCCTCCGAGCTTGAGGACGAGTTGTGCGTGGTGATGCGGGTCTACTTTGAAAAGCCGCGCACCACGGTGGGCTGGAAGGGCCTGATCAACGATCCACGCATGGACGGCAGTCATGACGTGCACACGGGGTTGCGGACCGCGCGCCGCCTGCTGCTCGACGTGCTCGGCCTGGGCCTTCCGGTCGGATGCGAGTTCCTGGACCCGAACTCACCGCAGTACATCGCCGACACGGTGAGCTGGGGCGCGATCGGGGCCCGCACCACCGAAAGCCAGGTCCACCGGCAGCTCGCCTCCGGCCTGTCCATGCCGATCGGGTTCAAGAACGGCACCAACGGCAGCGTGAAGGTCGCCATCGACGCCTGCCGGGCCGCGCGGGGCGCCCACGTCTTCTTCGGCGTGGACAACAACGGCCGGGCCGCGGTGGTCACCACCACCGGCAACCCCGACGTGCACGTGATCCTGCGCGGCGGCGCCGACGGGCCCAACTACGGATCGCAGCACGTGCAGCGCGCCCTGTCGGCCGCGGCGGAGGCGGGGATGCCGCCGACCGTCATGATCGACGCCAGCCACGACAACAGCGGCAAGAACCACGAGCGCCAGGTCGCGGTGGCCAGGGAGATCGCCCAGCAGGTAGGAGGCGGCCAGCGCGGGATCGCGGGCGTGATGATCGAGAGCTTCCTGGTCCCCGGCCGGCAGGACCTTACCGGCCAGGGTGACCTCACCTACGGGCAGAGCGTCACCGACGCCTGCATGGGCTGGGAGACCACGGCCGATGTGCTCGCCGAGCTCGCGGCGGCCGTTCGGCAGCGCCGAGCCGGAAATGGCGGCTCGTCCAACCCCGGGCCGGGGCGTTAAAGAAACTGCTTTTAAGACAGCACGCGGCGGCGGAAGTTGCGCAGCCCGACGGCCAGGAAGAGGGCGCCGAAGCCGACGACGACCGGGTAGATCACGTACAGATGCAGGTGCGGCGCGTTGGTGAAGACCGCGCGCATCCCCTCGTTCACGTAGATCAGCGGGTTGATCAAGACGAGGGTCTGCAGCCAGTGCCATCCGCCGACCGTGACCGGGGCGAGCTTGTTGAAGGGGTAGTACGTGCCGCCCAGGAACGTGATCGGCAGGATGATGAAGCCGAACATCAGCCCGATGTTGCGCGGCTCGAAACTGGTGCCGAGGACGAGCCCGAGGCCGGCCATGGCCACGCAGGCGAGCGGCACGAACGTGACGATCAGCCACCAGTGCAGGGTCAGGTGCGCGTGCACGCCCGGCGCGTGCACGACCGACGCCATCGGCAGCACGATGATCGCCGACAGCACGCCCTGCGCCGCGCCCGACAGCACCTTGGCCACGGCCACCAGCCAGATCGGACAGGGCGCCTGGACCCGGTCCTCGATCTCCCGGGTGAAGCCGAACTCCTGCGCCATGGCCAGCGCGATCGACTGCACGCCCTGGAACATGACCGAGATCCCGACCACGCCGGGCACCAGGATCGTGGCGAACGCGGACTCCTGCGCCGGGGTTTGCCCGCCGATGCCCTGGCCGATCTTAGGGAACACGTACAGGAACACGAAGCAGAGCAGGAACGGCTGGATAACGGTGCGCAGCACAAACTCCCACAGGTGCTTGCGCAGCACGACCAGGTCGCGCAGCATCAGCGCGCCGAGCGCGGTCCAGCTCGCGGCCGCGACCGACCGGGTGGGGCCGCCGCCGATCCGCCCGGCCGGCGCCTGTGTGGTGACGGTCGCCGCCATCAGTCCTCCCGCAGTTCCTTGCCCGTGAGGTTGATGAACACCGTCTCCAGGCTGGGCTCGGCGATGGACAGGTCGATGAGGTCGAAGCCCTCGCGCTCGGCCGCGGTGACGATCCGCGGAACCAGCCGCTCGTTGCCCTGGACGTGCAGCTGGACGCCGCCATCGACGATCCGGGTGCGGGTGACCCCGTCCACATCGCGGGCCAGCACCTCGGCCAGCCGGGCGGTGTCGCCGGTCGCCTTCAGCGTGACCACGGTGTCCGCACCGACGCTCTGCTTCAGCGCGGCCGGGGTGTCCAGCGCGAGGATCCGGCCGTGATCCATGATCGCGACCCGGTCGCAGAGCCGGTCGGCTTCCTCCATGTAGTGCGTGGTGAGCATGATGGTCTGGCCCTGGTCGTGCAGCTCGACGAGCAGGTCCCACAGGGCGAGCCGGCTCTGCGGGTCCAGCCCCGCCGTCGGCTCGTCCAGGAACAGCACCGACGGCCGGTGAAAGATGGCCCGGGCCACCATCAGCCGCTGCGCCATCCCGCCGGATAGCGCGTAGACCGACGCCTTGGCCCACCGGGACAGCTGGAACTGCTCCAGCAGCTCGTCGGCGGTGCGCCGGGACGCCTTGGCCCCCATGCCGAACAGCCGTCCGTGGAAGTACAGGTTCTCCCAGACGGTGAGCTGGCGGTCGAGCGTGTTCTGCTGGGAGACGATCCCGCTCAGCTGCTTGGCCAGCGCCGGGTGCGCGGCGACGTCGATCCCGGCCAGGTACGCCTTCCCCGAGGTCGGCACCACGCGCGTGGTCAGGATGCCCGCCGTGGTGGTCTTGCCCGCGCCGTTCGGCCCGAGCAGGCCGAAGATCTCGCCGACGCGAACGTCCAGGTTGAGCTGGTCCACCGCGGCGAAATCCGTCCCCGGGTAGACCTTGGTCAGGTCCTCGGTATGGATGACCGAGTCCGCCGGGCGGCCGGGCAGGCCGGTCTCACTGGCAGGGGCGTGTGCAGTGCTCATCGCCCCCACATCGTAGCGTCGCCGGGTCCGCCTAGATCGACCCGGCGGCGGCGGTCACCCCGGCGGAATTGCAGACCGCGGCCGGCTGGCCGTGGGTCAGCTTGCAGATCGCCGCGGTGATCATGTTGGCGGCGCCGTTGATGTCCTTGCCGACGGCGCTGCTCGGGTCGTGCATGGCCGATGCCACCTGGGCCCAGGTCAGGCCGGATAGCGCGCTCGGGACGTACTGGGCCTGGGGCAGCAGGTACTGGTTGCCGATGTCGAGGAACGGGAACGAACCGCCGTACTTGGCGAAGAGCGCCTTCTGCTGCGGCGTCGGCTGCTGCAGGTAGGCGTACCCGGTGGGCGTGCTGGCGTCGGGCTTCCCGCCGTACCACTCGACCGGGACGAAGGCCAGGTACTTGCTGGTGTACCGCGCGTTCGCGAACGTCAGCGTCGGCGTGCTGGGGTAGACGTCCGTGGGCGAGGAGTGGATGAACTGGACCCCGGACAGCGTGCCGAACCGGCTGAGCGCGGCCGCGATCGCCCACCGTTCGGCGGCGCAGAACGGACAGTATTCTCCGCCTATGTACAGCACCTCCGGTTTGCCGTCCCGCGTCAGCAGCGGCTGGCCGCTGGTCGCCTTCAGGCCGCTGGCCGTGCCCTTGCCCACCGCGTCGAACGTGGCCGCGGGGATCGTGGCGATCTCCCGCGCGACCGCCGCATCGGCGGTCGCGCCGGCGGCGGGCGCGGGCGACTCGGTCAGCTTGACCGCGATCAACGCGATCACGATCGCGAGCACGACGGCCACGCTGCCGCCGATGGTGAGGGCCCGCCGGCGGGCCGCGGCCCGCCGGGCCTGCTCGCGCTGCGCCGTCACCTTCTCCCTGGCGCTTCGCGCCCTGTCCCTGGCGCCAGGCGCCTTCCCACGGTTTGGCTTGCTCATCGCGGCGCCCCCGTTTCCCTCCGTGCTGCGGACAGCATGTTCCCTGGCCTTCCCAGCCCCGGCGTTGCCGGACCCTCCGGCGCAGTCTACTATCTGTGTACGTAGATAGTAGACTGTGATGACGGACCGGGAGTACCGGCGGCGAGCGTTTATGCTGGCGGCGACGATGCGGAGGCGGCATGCGCGGGTTCGGTGAGCTGGAATCGGTGATCATGCACCTGGTGTGGGATCACGGCGGCCCGGTCACCGTCCGGGAGCTGTTCGACCAGCTGCAGCAGGAACGGGTCATCGCGTACACGACCGTGATGACCACCATGGACAACCTGCACCGCAAGGGCTGGCTGGCCCGGGTCAAGGTGGGCAAGGCCTACCGCTACACCGCGACCGCCAGCCGCGAGGAGTACAGCGCGCGGCTGATGCGCGAGGCGCTGGACGGCGGCGGCGACACCCAGGCGGTGCTGAGTCACTTCGTGGCCCAGATGGACGGCGAGGAGTCGGAGTTGCTGCGCGACGTGGTACGTCGCCTGACCGGCCGGCCGCCCCAGTGAGACTGGCGCTGCCGCTGTTCGGCTACGCCCTGGCCGTGGCCTGGTGGTCGTCCGCGCCGCTGGCCCGGCTGACCGCGCCCGGCCTGCGCCCGCGGCTGGGCCTGGCCGCGTGGCTGACCGCGATGGCGAGCGCGCTGGCCGCGGCCGCGGCGGCCGTGGCGTTCCTGATCCGGGCCGCGGTGGGCGGCTGGACCGGCCTGGCCGAGGTGGTCTGCCGCTCGGTCGCCGGGCACGCGTGCGCCCAGACCGTCTACCAGAGCGCCGCCTTCGAACTCATCCTGGCCATCATCGCGGTCGTCGCCGCGCTGGCGGCCGGCGTGCTGGCCTGGCGTTACGGGCGTAGCGTGCAACGCGCACGGCGGCAGACCCGCGCTCACCGCGAGGTGGCGCGCATCGTCGGGCGCGCCCTGGCCGGCTCCGCGGGCACGGGTCGCCGCCCGGCGGGCGCGGGCCGGGGCGCGGGGCGGGGCGCGGGGCGGGGCGCGGGGCGGGGCGCGGCGGCCGTGGTGATCGAGGGCGCCGCGCCGGTCGCCTACTGCGTCGGCGGGCGCCCGGCCACGATCGTGCTCAGCAGCGGGGCGCTGGAGGTCCTCGATCCGGCCCAGCTCGGAGCGGTGCTCGCCCACGAGCGAGCCCACCTGGCGGGCCGTCACCACCTCCTGATCGCGCTCACCCGCGGGCTCGCCGCCGCGTTTCCCGGCGTGCCGCTCTTCGGCCGGGGGCTCGACCACGTCCTGCGGTTGTCCGAGATGTGCGCCGACGACGCCGCGGCCCGCCGCAGCGGCCGGCCCGCGCTTGCCGGGGCGCTGCTGGCCATGGCGACCGGCGCGGCCGTGCCCGCCGGGGCGCTGGGCGCGATGGCCTGCGCGGTCAGCGCCCGGCTCGGGCGGCTGGCGGAGGTTCCGGGCCGCGGCCCTGATGCACGCAGCGGCCTGGCGCTGGTCACGCCGATCGCGCTGGTCGCGCTGACGCTGGCGCTGGCCGCGGGACCCGCCCTGGTCGCGCTGGCGGCTACCCGGGCTTGACCGCCCGCAGGTGCAGGAACAGCGGTATCCGGCGCCACCGGCCCTCCGGCGTGTCGGCGGCCGCCAGGCTCGCGGGCGGCCCGACCTCCCGGATCCTCTCGGTCAGCAGGCCGGCCGCCGCCAGCGCCCGCGCGTAGGACTCCAGCGGCCGGTGCTCGCTGTAGAACGTCATCCGGATTCCGGCCTTGTCATACACCCACGGCGCCGGGTGCTCACCCGGGCAGCCTCGCACGGCCGGTGATCGGCCGCCAGCCCTGACCGCCAATGACGCAACTGCCATTCGCGCGCGATGACGCGTTTCCTGGTCAGCCTTTACGATGATTTACTGGTGTACGCTGGGAAAGTGGTCCAAAACTCAGCACAGCCAATCTTGCATGAAGCGACGCGCGTCATGCTCCGCAGGATTACTAGCGAGGATGAGGACGAGTACATCGAGCTGGCTAGGGCTAGCGTCGAGCTACACCACCCATGGATAGGAATTCCTGAAACCCGGGCCGAATTTGCCAAGTACCTTAAGAGCTACGAAGGCAATGGGTCAGAGATCATATTAATATGCCATAGGAGCTCCGGCGCGATCGCCGGCTTCGTCACGATCAGCGAGGTCATACGCGGCCCGTATCAGCGTGCAACCGTCGGATACGGGGTCTTCGCGCCCAGTGCACGTCGCGGATATATGTCGGAAGGGTTCCATCTGGTATTTAGATTTGCTTTCGATGATCTAGGCCTGCATCGGCTGGAAGCGGACATCCAGCCCGGGAACAAAGCATCCCTGAGACTCGCTCAGAGGGTGGGATTCCGCTACGAAGGAATCTCTCCTGGATTCGTCCGCATTGGCGGGGTGTGGAAAGACCATGAACGGTGGGCAATCACCAGTGACATGGTTAACCGCGGCCACGGGAAACCTCGCCATTCGGCGGGCTAGCCGCGGGTTAGCCAGTCACGTTGACCAGGAACAGCCACGCGTTGATGACGCCGCCGACGAGGCCGGCGACCACGGCCGGGATCATCCAGTACAGGCCCCCGCCGGCGTCCACGATGTAGGTTAGGCCGCCGATCGCGACCAGCACCGCGGTGACGAGGTTCGGCGATGCCGCCTCCATGTAGCGGGCCACCCGGCTCTTGCTGTCATGCCCGGCCCGGCGGTCGAGAATGAACAAGACGCCGCCGGTGACGACCGATACGGCCAGCAATTCCGGGCCGAGCGCCGCCGCGGGCTGAGGTGCCGCCAGCACGATGCCGACCAGGACCGAGGTCATGAACAGCACCAGGGTCTGGGCGGCGCGAGAGCGCAGGCTGAGCGATCGGGCCAGGACGTCGCTCTTGAGGGATACGGCGACGAAGAGCAAACCGGTCAGGGTTCCGGACAGGCCCGCTATCGCTTCCCCGAACCCGCGCCACGCCTCCGCCATGTAGCCCACGGCCGCGTCCCCTCTCCGGGCGGTTGCGTGTCCTATCGGGCCGTCAGTTGCCGACGACGCGAAGCTCGGCTGCTGCGGACCACATGAGTCAGCAGCAGACACCCTGCTGACTGAATGCGCTCTCCTAACTCTGGCTCGGAACCGGATTCGCTCCTTTTGCAGCTTCGATCAAGAGCCGGTTTTGGCATGGCACGCATTGACATGAACCTGATCCAAATGAAGGAGTAAAGTGAACGCATCCATGCAGCGTGCCTTCAGCAGCATCAAATATCGGCCAGGGCCTTTCGACATAATCTCTATTTCTCCGGCCCGGATCATAGTGGCGGTAGAGGGCATAAGATACGAGGTCGGCTGCCTGGATCAATCGGGACGCACGCGAATCAGCAAACAAGGGTACGTCGGCCATATTGCGCAGTTGCCCGATAGTTCCTGCGGCTTTCTGCCATTCTCGTGTCCACTCTTGGATGTCTCGCTCTGCCACGACCCGGCGGTCATGTATTACGAGACCACGATTCATCGTGCGGGCATCTTGCCGCAGCCGTTTCAGCATAACGTCGAACTTGTTCAGCATGACCTCGTAGGCGAACCGCTCGCGCTCGATTGTGGACCATGCGGAGTGGAAGTGCAGGTCAAGAACTACTCCAAAAAGCGCAATCGGCAGGTCCGGGTCAGATGGTCGAAAGTTCGCAATTCTCCGATAGGCGTCGGCCAGGCATCTCAACCGATCTTGCCTAGGAATGAGCGCCCATGGCGAGACTGGCCTAGCGCTTCGCGAACCAGAGGGCGGGCTAGCGTTTCTCATTACAGATGCATGAAGTTCAAAGTCCTCAGGAGACAATCGAGCAGCAAGCGCATACGGCTCCACAGCTGCCGCGAGACTCCTTTGAAGGTTTTGCGCATCGTGTTCGTGAACCGCGATACCACCGACGACGAACGCGTGGCTGCCGCCGTGCGTGCCAGACTCGTCGGCAAATAGCAGGTACATCTACCGGTCTCTTCGGTCGGGAATCCAAAAAAGCAGAGGCTCCGGGCAGTCCCGGAGCCCCTGTCGGTACAGCAGCCGGCTCGCCTTGTAGGCACCGCGCTTGCAGTCCTACCCGTCGACGAACGGAACCAGGTTGGCAGTCCTACCGGCTGTTACGACAGTGGTACCCAACGTTGACGCGTGTCAACTCATAGCAATGTGATTTAGATCACACTACGCGGGCCGGAGACGGTCAGGTGACCACCATGTCAGCGAGTAAGGAACGCAGTTCGGATGTACTAGTTTGCTGAGAAGCGGATCGTCATGCCGGCACATCGGCACCATCAGTCCTAACCCGCAGCTAACCACGCCTACCCGGCTCTAATACCTAATCTCCCGACATGGCAAGGCGGGCCGCAGAGCTTGCCGCGCTCTGCCAGCCCGCCGTTATGCGTTATCCGGCGTCAGCCCTTGGCGCGGGCCGCGCCAATCGGGCAGGAGACGCCCGTGCCGTGGTCCGGGCAGTAGCCGTAGGGGTTCTTGGTGTCGGCCAGGTACTGCTGGTGGTAGTCCTCGGCGAAGTAGAACTCGGTCGCCGGGACCACCTCGGTCGTGATCTCGCCGTAGCCGGCCTCGGCCAGGCGCTTGGCGTACGCGGCCAGCGACTCCTCGGCCTGCGCCTTCTGCTCCGGCGAGTGGTAGAAGATCGCCGACCGGTACTGGGTGCCGTGGTCGTTGCCCTGGCGCATGCCCTGGGTCGGGTTGTGGGCCTCCCAGAAGGCCTTGAGCAGGTCCTGGTAGGAGACCTTGGCCGGGTCGAAGACCACCCGGACCGCCTCGGCGTGCCCGGTCCGGCCGCTGCAGACCTCCTCATAGGTCGGGTTGGGCGTGAAGCCGCCCTCGTAGCCCGCCGCGGTGGTCACCACGCCCGGGATCTGCCAGAACAGCTTCTCGGCACCCCAGAAGCAGCCGAGCGCGAACTCCGCCACCTCGGTGCCCTCGGGATAGGGCGGCCGCAGCGGGGCGTCGAGCACCTCGTGCCGCGCGGGCACCGGCATCTGCTCGGACCGGCCGGGCAGCGCCTCCTCGGCACCCACCATGCGGGCCTTCTGGAAACCGAACATTGCTGCCTCCTCACGTGAAACCGGCCTGGCGTGCGCGCCACCGGGCAGACGCCGCCACGGTCCAGTCAAGCCGATCCGTACCAAGGAAGCGAACCGGGTTCGGGTCCGCGGAATTCCCGCCCGGTTAGTCAGCTAATAGCGATCTATATACATATATAAACCGATGGCCGGGGAACGGACCCGCCGGCCGAGGCGGCCTGCCCCGGCGACGGCCCGCGCTCGGCCGCTGGTCGTCCGCAGTCTCCATTGAACCGACGTACGGCGTCAGTTCGGGCTTCGTCCAACTGATGTTCAGGCGGCGCGCGTCGGCCTACCCCCTTATATACGCGGCAGAGAGCACGCCTGTCAGGCCGCCCGCCGACGGGATCAGGCACGACGCACCGCGGTGCGGTCACCCTTTCGGAACTGGCCGAACCGAAATGGCCTCGTCCCGGTGACCACCGGCTGCCCCCCTCGGCCGTCCGGCCGTTGCCCGGCCGAATCGGCGGGCATGTCGATCAGGGCGAAGCTCTCCACTCCGTCCAGGCCCGGCATGCCCGCTCAGCCTGGCACCATGCTCCTGACCGGTGACAACAGTTACATAACGTCGGTTGACTGGGCACAGACGGGCGTGGTGCCATGCTGTTCAAGTTATGCACGCTTGTTCGCATAGCGAACAAGACCCTGTCCGTCGGCGCCGCGGCCGGACGCACTCCCGTCCCGGTAGCGCTCCGCAGAGCACGCTTCACCGAGCGAGCAGCCGTCCGCAATGCGAATTGTAATAAGAGCCCTCAGATCGGGCATTCCGGCCGAGGCCCGACACCGGCACATCGTCGCTGCAGCGTCGCAGCGCATGCCAGCTATTAATGATGGCGATTCTCATAATATGCGACAAATGCTGCCGCGCCGGAATTAGGTGATGTTAACCTCGCGTCGCCGGGCTGCTGGCCCTGGCAAGGGAGGCCCGGCGGTGTCCCCTCACAGGCGGTCCCGCGTCCTGCGACGCGACCTCATAAGGAGATCGATTACGGATGAGTGACCAGACTCCGCAAACCGACAGCATTGTCGGCAGCATCAGCAGACGGGGCCTGCTGCGCGCGGCCGGTGCCGGCGCAGCCGTCTTGGGGGCAGGCGGGCTGCTGGAGGCGTGCAGTTCCGGCATCAAGGGGGCGAACTCGGCGAGCACCAAGGCCATCACGATCGGCTGGATTCACCCGCTGACCGGCGACCTGGCCGGGTTCGGCGCGCCGGACAACTGGGTTATCTCGAAGGTCAAGGCGACCACCCCGTATAAGAAGGGGTTCAAGATCGGGGGGAAGACCTACCCGGTCACGATCAAGTCCTATGACAGTCAGTCGAGCGTCAGCCGCGCCGGAGACCTGGCCAGGACCGCCATCCTCAATGACAAGGTGGACCTGCTGTTCGCGTCGTCCACGCCCGAGACCGTGAACGCGGTGGCCAGCCAGGCCGAGACCCTGGGCACCCCGCTGGTCTGCGCGAACATTCCGTGGGAGTCCTGGTACTTGAACCTGTTCCCGAAGGGCAACCCGGCCCACGCCACGGAGAAGGCCAAGTACGTGGTCATGTACTTCCTGGGCGCCGAGCACCTGGCCAAGGCCTTCATCCCGATGTGGAACCGGATCCACGACCAGCTGCACACCAACAAGGTGGTCGCCGCCGCGTTCCCCAATGACCCGGACGGCGACGCGTTCCGCCAGGTGTTCCCGCCGATCGTCCAGGGCGCGGGCTACACGTTCGACATGTCGTCGGCCTACCCGGACGGCACCACGAACTACTCGTCGATGATCTCCCAGTTCAAGGCCGACAAGGCGGACTTCTTCACCAACGTGCCGCTGCCGCCCGACTTCGCCGCCATGTGGAAGCAGTCGATTCAGCAGGGCTTCCGGCCGAAGCTGGCGACCGTGGCCAAGGTGCTGCTGTTCCCGACTGACGCCTACGCGATGGGCTCCGAGGTGTACAACGTTGCCACCGACACCTGGTGGGTGCCCACCCTGCCATGGACCTCCACGTTCACCGGCGAGACTTGCCAGACGATGGCGAACGAGTTCGAGGCGACGACCGGCGGCCAGTGGAACGCCAACATCAGCAACTACAGCCTGTTCGAGGTGGCCCACGCGGCGCTCACCTCGGTCAGCGACCCCCACGATAAGGCCGAGGTGGCCAACGCCATCCACAACGTGAACATCCACGCGCTCGCCGGGCCGCTGGACTTCGCCTCAGGCGGACCTGCTCCGGGCGTGGCGATTACCCCGCCGGCCGGTGTGCAGTGGCAGAAGGGTACGAAGTATCCGCTGGAGATGCAGGTCGTCGACAACACCCTTCTGCCGGACGCGAAGATCACCGCCGATCTGCTCCCGACCAACACGTAACCGAATGCACCAGCGGGAAAGCGTCCAAACGCCCCGGAAGGCGGCGGAAGATTAAAACATGACCAGTCCGCTGCTCGAGCTCCACAACGTGACGAAACGGTTCGGCCGGGTCGTGATCGTGGAGGACCTGTCGTTCGCGGTCGGCCCCGGGGACGTCGTCGGGATCGTGGGGCCGAACGGTGCCGGTAAGACCAGCCTGTTCGGCCTCATCTCCGGCGACTTGGCCCCCGGGGCCGGCGAGGTCCGCTTCGCCGGGCGGCCGGTCACCAAGCTGGACGCCGCCGCCCGGTGCAGGCTCGGCATCGGCCGCACATATCAGGTGCCGCGGCCGTTCGGCGACATGACCGTGTTCGAGAATCTGCTCGTCGCCGCGCAGCAGGGCGGCAGCCTGCGGCGCCGGGCGAGCTACGCGGCCGCCGTACGGGCGCTGGAGCGGACCGGCATGTCAGCCCAGGCCAACCTGCCCGCCGAGCGCCTCGGCCTGCTCCAGCGCAAGCGGCTGGAACTGGCCCGCGCCCTGGCCACGCAGCCCACGCTGCTGCTGCTCGACGAGGTGGCGGGCGGCCTCACCGACCCCGAGGTCGCCCAGCTGGTCGAGATCGTCCGGGGCGTCAACGCCGAGGGCACCGCGGTGATCTGGATCGAGCACGTGGTGCGGGCGCTCACGGCCGTCGTGAGCCGGCTGATCTGCCTATCCGGTGGCACGTTCGTCGGCGACGGCGATCCCGCCATGGTGCTCGCCCAGCCCAAGGTCCGCGAGGTCTTCCTCGGCAGCGAGGTCACCGCGGCGCTGGCCGGCGGATCTCTGGAGGGACCCGGAGCGCCCGAGCCGGACAGAGCGGCGGGCACAGAACGGCGCGACCCGTGAGTGACCCAGAGGCCGGGCAGCGGCGGGAGCACGGCACACCGCTGCTGGAGGTCCGTGACCTGGTGGTCCACCACGGCCAGCTCCGCGCGCTGGACGCCATCTCGCTGCGGGTGCTCCCTGGCGAGGTCTACGCGATCATCGGCGCGAACGGCGCGGGCAAGTCAACCCTGTTGCGCACGATCGCCGGGCTGCACCAACCGACGGCGGGCTCGGTCCTGTTCGACGGGGCGGACGTGAGCAGGCTGCGACCCGAGCGCCGGGTGACCCAGGGAATCGTCATGGTGCCCGAGGGCAGGCGGCTATTCGGGTCGCTGTCCGTCGAGGAGAACCTGAAGGTAGGTGCGACGTACGCCCGGCAGGGCCCGTGGACCATCGAGCACGTGTACGAGATGTTCGGCTGGATGCGCGAGCGCCGCAACCAGCTCACGGCCCAGCTTTCGGGCGGTGAGCAGCAGGCGGTCGCCATAGGCCGGGCACTGGTGGCCAACCCGCGCGTGCTTCTCCTCGACGAGCTGTCGCTCGGCCTGGCGCCCGTCGTCGTGCAGCGGATCTACGGCATGTTGCCGCAGATCCTGCAGACCGGCCTCACCGTGTTGCTGGTCGAGCAGGACGTGAGCCAGGCCCTGCGGGTGGCCTCGCACATCCAGTGCCTGCTGGAGGGCCGGACCACGCTGGAGGGCAGGCCCGCCGACGTCACCGCGGACCAGGTCGAGGCAGCCTACTTCGGCATGGCGGGCACGGCACCGGCCAGCCGGCCCGCCGAAGGGAGTGAAACGTAAATGGCCTGGGTCAACGCGATCATCCAGGGGATCCTGACCGGCGGACTCTACGCGCTGTTCGCATGCGGGCTGTCGCTGATGTTCGGGGTGATGAAGGTCGTGAACCTCGCGCACGGCGACCTCGCGGTGATCGCCGGCTACGTCGCGATCGGCGTGATCACCGTCACCCACGTCCCGGTGCTCTGGTCCGTCGTGATTGTGGTCCCGGTGATGGCGGTCCTCGGCTACGTCCTGCAGCGCACGCTCATTCAGAGCTCACTCGACCGCGGCGTGCTCACCACGCTGATCGTCACGTTCGGCCTGTCGGTCGTGATTGAGAACGGGCTGCTTGAGTTCTTCACCGCGAACAGCCGCGGGATCGGCGCCGAGCTTGCCCTGGTGACCGGCTCCTTCAAGATCGGCTCACAGATCGAGATCGCCTACCTGCTCCTGCTGATCTTCGCCGTTGCCGTGGCCGTGCTGCTCGGCCTGCAGTACTTCCTCTCCAGATCCAAGTATGGCCGCCTGATCCGCGCCGTGGCCGACGACCAGGAGGCGGCGCAGCTGGCCGGAGCCGACTACCGGCACGTGTTCGGCATCGCGGCGGCGGTCGCGTTTGCCACCGTTGCGCTCGGCGGCATCGCGTTCGGCATGTACTCCGATCTCGACCCCACGACGGGCACCGACACGATCTTGCTGTTCGCGTTCGCGGCGGTGGTGATTGGCGGGCTCGGTTCCCTCTGGGGCACCCTGCTCGGCGGGGTGGTGCTCGGCGTGGCGCAGCAGATCGGCGCCCAGATCAACATCTCCGACGAGCTCCTCGCCGGGTACATCGTGTTCCTCGCCGTGCTCGTGCTACGACCGCAGGGCCTGATCTCCCGGAGGGCCGGATCATGAGCCTCGCCATGCAAACCCCCGCCGATCTGGCCGGGGACGTGCGGGTCACCCGATCGCGCAGAAACGTGGCCTGGACCGGGGGAGGCGCACTGATCATCGTCGTGGTGCTCGCGTTCCTCCCCTACATCGTGTACTCGGGCACCACGGCGATTCTGGTGCAGGGGTTCATCGTGCTCACCCTGGCGAGCATGTGGAACCTGCTGGCGGGTTACGCGGGGCTGGTGTCGGTCGGACAGCAGGGGTTCATCGGGCTCGGCGCCTACTTCGTGCTGATCCTCGCCATCCATGGTCTCTCGCCCTTCGCAGCCCTCCCCGTGGCCGTGGTCGGCTCCGGTGTCGCCGCGCTGCCCCTATGGTGGCTGGTCTCCCGGCTGCGCAGCGGGTACTTCGCGATCGCCACCTGGGTGCTGGCCGCGACCATCATGCTCGTCATCGAGAAGTTCACCTCGATCGGCGGCGGGAGCGGCATGCCACTGCCCGGGTTTACCGGGATGAACCCCACGCTGCTCACCGCCTATACCTACTGGGCCGGCCTGGCCGTGACGGTGCTCTCACTGGCCGCCATCTACCTGCTGCTGCGCGGCCGGCTCGGCCTGGTGCTCACCGCCATCCGCGACGACGAGGTGGCCGCGCGCAGCTCAGGGGCCCGGGTCGGCCTGGCCCGGCTGCTGGTGTTCGTGGTGGCCGGCGCGGGCTGCGGCGCCGCCGGCGCGGTGCTGGCCATCAGCCAGCTGCAGGTCCAGCCGAGCGCGGTGTTCAGCGTGCAGTGGACCGCGGAAATGGCGTTCGCGACGATCATCGGCGGGCTGGGCACGATCGAGGGACCGATCATCGGCACCGCGGTCTACATGGTGCTGCAGCAGACGCTGCAGTCGTACAACGCGTGGTACCTGATCATTCTGGGCCTGGTCGCGATCGTCATCGCCCTGTTCGCCCGGCGCGGGCTCTGGGGCCTGGTGGACGACCGCCTGAACATCCGCCTGTTCCCGGTCGGGTACTGGCTGCGCACCGGCGACGGACGCAGCCGCCGGCACGGCGGGAAATCCGAAGCCTGAGCGCCGGTCACGGAGACGACTGGGCCTGGACGTCGGCCTCGATCTGGCGCGCGGTCTCCAGCAGCGCCGGGAGTATCTGGCCCCGCATCGCGGCCATGCTGACCCGGCTGGCGTGCGCGGACACGTTGATGGCCGCGGTCCCGACGTCGGCGGCGCCGCGGATCGGCGCGGCGACCGCCCGCAGGCCCTCCTCGAGTTCCTGGTCGACGATCGCGTAGCCCTGCTCGGCGACCTCGCGGACGATCGACCGCAGCGTGTCGGGCTTGGTAACGGTGTGCGCCGTGAGCCGCTCGTAGGTGGCCTCGGCCAGATAACGCTCCAGCTCTTCCGCGGGCAGGTCGGCGAGCAGCACCCGGCCCATCGACGTGGCGTAGGCCGGGAATCTGGTCCCGACCGATATCGCGACCGTCATGATCCGCTTGGTGGGCACCCGGACCACGTACACGATCTGGAGACCGTCGAGCACCGAGATCGACGAGGATTCGTGCAGCCGGGCCACGAGCTCCTCCATGTGCGGCGCCGCGACTTCCGGCAGAGCCAGCCCGGACAGGTAGGCGTAGCCGAGCTCGAGGACCCTGGGCCGCAGCGAGAACTCCCGGCCGTCGTTGCGCACGTAGCCCAGCTTGACCAGGGTCAGCAGAAACCGGCGGGCCGCCGCCCTGGTGAGGCCGGTGGCCCGGGCCACCTCGCTCAGGCTGAGCCGCTCCCGCTCCGGGCCGAACGCCCGGATCACGGCCAGGCCCCGGTCCAGCGACTGCACGAAGTCGCTGTTGCGGCCGGGCGCCTCCGCGGCCACCTCTGGGGACGGCGAAGACGCCGCGGAGCTGTTCGCTGTGCGCCCAGAGGTTCTCATTGACCGCATGGTAGCGGGCCCGGGTCCGGACCAGAACGCGGTGACGCAGGTCCTGCATCAGCTCGTGATCTTGTTGAGATTGACCACCTGGCTGGCCGGCGGCGCGGCCGGCCGGGCCACGGCGTTCCACTGGCTGAAGGTGAGCGTGCCGTTGCTCTGCCGGCCGCCGTTGCTCTGCCGGCCAACGGCCTGCAGCGGGTAGGGCGGGCCGGTCGCCGCCACGACCAGCCTGGAACCGTCCGGCCCCAGCAGCACCTGGCCCTTCCGCCCGGCCACGGTCGTGGTGCCCGCGCGTGTGAACCGCGGCATCTTGCCGGTGAACGACGAGAGCAGGGCCGACATGCTCAGGCTGCCCGAGAGCGAGCGGGCCTGAGCGGGCGACACCTCGACGTACTTGCCGCACATGATCGAGCACACCGAGGCCGGGGCCTTCAGCTGCCTGAGGTACGCGGCGGTGGCCTTCACGTAGACCTTGCCGCCGACGGCGATCAGCCTCAGCGGGATCCCGTTCTGCGTGAGCGTGCCGGAGAACTCGCCGGACCGGATCAGCCCGAGGTTCAGGGCGATCGGCTTCCCGCCGTTGCGGAGCATCCCGGACAGGTGCACGCTGCTGGCCGCCCGGACCGCCTTCCGCATCTGCGCGACGGTCTGGGCGGGGCTGCGCGGCGCGGCCGAGGGTGCGTTCGCGACGACGGCCGGCCGCGCGGCCGACGGCGGGGAGCCGCATGCGGCCAGCAAAACCGCCCCGCCCGCGGCCACCGCGGCGCCCGCCATTACGCCCCGCCGGAGCGTAACTACTGCACGTATATTCGACGACGCCGGGCGTGTCCGCATGACGCTCATCCCCCCGCAAGTCCGTTATAACCGGTCTGGACCGGACGGGAGCGGGGAGTGCCGACGCCGGTCAGCCGGTGCGCTCGACCACGAACTCGCAGAGCGCCTGGAACGCGGCGCGGGCCGGCACGTCGGGCAAGGCGAGGATCTCGTTCCTCGCCGTTTCCGCCCACCGCCGCGTGTCCAGGCGCGCCATCTCCAGGGCCGGATGCGCCCGCAGCAGCGCGAGCGCCTCCGCATGCAGCTCCGGGTCGGTCAGCTCCCCGCGGTTCAGCAGTTCCACGAGCCGGGCGTCGCCTGGTCCCGCCGAGCGCAGCGCGTGCAGCATCGGCAGCGTCAGCACACCCTCCCGCAGGTCCGTACCGGGAGTCTTTCCCGACTGGGACGATTCACTCGCCACGTCCAGGATGTCGTCGCAGAGCTGGAAGGCGATGCCGATCGCCTCGGAGGCCCGGGTGATCCGCTGCACCACCTCCTCCGGCGCCCCAGAGAACATCGCGCCGAACCGGCCGGCGGTCGCGATCAGCGACGCGGTCTTCTCGCTGACCACGCCGAGGTAGTGGTCCAGCGGGTCCTCGCCCGGGCGCGGGCCCACGGTATCGGCGATCTGGCCGCTGACCAGGCGGGTGAAGGTCTCGGCCTGGATCCTGATCGCGTCGGCACCCAGCTCGGCCAGGATCTGCGAGGCGCGGGCGAACAGGAAGTCGCCGGTCAGGATGGCCACGGTATTGTCCCAGCGCGAGTTGGCGCTGGGCACCCCGCGGCGGACGGCCGCCTCGTCCATCACATCGTCGTGGTAGAGGGTGGCCAGATGGGTAAGTTCGATGGCGACGGCGGCCCGCACGATCCGCGGGTCGCCCGGGTCGCCGAACTGGGCCGCCAGCAGCACCAGCGTGGCACGGAACCTCTTGCCTCCGGCGCCGATCAGGTGGCGGGAGGCCTCGGCCAGCAACTCGTGCCGGGCCTGCGCGGCCTGCTGCAGGCCGTCCTCGACCTGCGCGAGGCCCTCCACGACCTCGGCGGCCAGCGCCGCGTCCGGCAGTTCCACCATTACTACAGTGCTCAATCGGGCTCCCTCGTGGGTGGTGCGCCCGCATCGCCCGCGGCCTGCGCGGGCGAGTGCAAGACCACCCTCACGATATGTGCAAGGCAGAGTAATCCGAGGTATGCCCGCCGCGCCATCGGCGAACCTCGGCGAGGGACCCGGTCGCTAGGCGCTCACCGGACGAACAGCTGCGTGGCCGCGTGATTGGCCAGGCTCAGCAGCCATCCGGGCACGATGCCGAGGACCAGGGTCGCCGCGACCGCGACCGTCACGGCGGTGCCGGTGAACACGCTGGGCCGGACCACGGCCGGGCCGTCCGGCGCCGGTTCGCTGAAGAACATGAGCACGATCACCCGCACGTACGGAAAGGCCAGGATCGCGCTGCTGATGACGCCGATAATGACGACCGACAGCACGCCGCCGCTGATCGCCGCCTGGAAGACCGCGAACTTCCCGGTGAAGCCGCTGGTCAGCGGGATGCCAGCGAACGCGATCAGGAAGAACGCGAAGACCCCGGCCACGAGCGGCGAGCGCTTGCCCAGCCCGGCCCAGCGGGACAGGTGCAGGGCCTCGCCGGCCTGGTCGCGCACCAGGGTCACCACCGCGAACGCGCCGATCACCGTGACGCCGTAGGCGGCCAGGTAGAACAGGCTGCTGGACAGCCCCGCGACGCTGGCCGCGACCACGCCGGTCAGCACGTAACCGGACTGGGCAATCGAGGAGTAGGCCAGCAGCCGCTTGACGTCGGTCTGGGTGATCGCGATGATCGAGCCGACCAGCATGGTCAGGATCGCGATCGCGATCATCGCCGGCCGCCAGCTCCAGCTCAGTTGCCCGAACGCCACGTAGAAGACGCGCAGCAGCGCGCCGAACGCCGACACCAGCGTGCACGAGGCCATCAGGGCGGTCACCGGCGTCGGCGCGCCCTGGTACACGTCGGGCTTCCAGCTCTGGAACGGCACCGCCCCGATCTTGAAGAACAGGCCGAGGCCGAGCAGCGCGATTCCGGCGTACAGCAGCGTCTGGCTGCCGGTGTTGGACGAGGCGGCCGACGCGATCGCCGACAGCCGGACCGAACCGGAGAAACCGTAGAGCATCGCGATGCCGAACAGGAAGAACGCCGACGAGAACGCGCCAAGCAGGAAGTACTTCATCGCGGCCTCCTGCGAAAGCAGGCGGCGCCGCCGGGCCAGGCCGCACAGCAGGTAGAGCGGCAGCGACAGCACCTCGAGCGCGACGAACATCGTGAGCAGGTCGTTGGCCGCCGGGAACAGCAGCATGCCGCCGATGGCGAACAGGGCCAGCGGATAGATTTCGGTGTGCGCGGCGCCCGCGAGCACGCCCTCACGTTCCTCGGGGCTGCCCGGCACCGCGGCGGCCTGGGCCACAAAGTGACTGACCTCGCGTGAGGACTCCGCGATCGTCAGCACGCTGATGAAGGCCAGAACCAGGATCGTGCCCTGGATGAACAGGGTGGGCCGGTCCACCGCCACCGCGCCCTGCGCGGCGATGTGGCCCGGATGGCCGTCGGAGAAGATGTTGCTGGTCGCGGCGATCACGATCGTCAGCACGAAGGCCGCCGCGAGGCCGCCGAGCGCCAGGATGAGCTGGATCGGGCGCCGCTGCGCCCGGGGCACGAACGCCTCGACGAGCACGCCGGCGACGGCGGCGCCGAACACCACCAGCATCGGGGAGAGCTGGCTGTATTCGATGCTCGGCGCGCTGATGGTCGGGGCGGCCGCGGCCAATATCCCGGTCACGGGGAACTCCTCTGGGTGAGCGCGCTGGTACTACCGGGATGCGGCGGCACCGGGTCGGTGGAGTGCACCTGGACCAGGGTCTGGTGGACCGCGGGATTGATGACGTCGAGAACCGGCTTGGGATACACGCCGAGCACGACGACCAGCGCGATCAGGGGGCCGACCGCCCACAGCTCGCGCGCCTTCAGGTCGGGCATGCTCTTGACTTCCTCGACCACCGGCCCGGTCATCGTGCGCTGATACATCCACAGGATGTAGATGGCGGCCAGGATGATGCCGACGGTGGCCAGAACGGCGGCCGCCTCGTACCTGGTGAACGTGCCGACCAGGACCAGGAACTCGCTGACGAAGGTGGACAGCCCGGGCAGCGACAGCCCGGCCAGTCCGGCGATCAGGAACAGCCCGGCCAGCACCGGCGCCACCTTCTGCACGCCGCCGTAGTCGGCGATCAGCTGCGACTTGCGCCGGGCGATCATGAACCCGGCGATCAGGAACAGCGCCCCGGTGGCGAACCCGTGGTTGACCATGTAGAACACGCCGCCCGCCTGGCCCTGGCTGGTCATGGCGAAGATGCCCAGCGTGATCAGGCCCATGTGCGACACCGAGGTGTACGCGATCAGCCGCTTCAGGTCGCGCTGGCCGATGGCCACGATCGCCCCGTAGAGGATCCCGATCACCGAGAGCACCAGGACCAGCGGGGTGAAGTAGTGCGCCGCGCTGGGGAACAGCTCCAGGCAGTAGCGGATCAGGCCGAACGTGCCGACCTTGTCCAGCACGCCGACGAGCAGCACCGCGGCGCCGGGCTGCGCCGAGGCCGCCGCGTCGGGCAGCCAGGTGTGGAACGGCCACAGCGGGGCCTTGATCGCGAACGCCACGAAGAAGCCCAGGAACAGCCACTTCTGCACGGTCGGGCTCAGCGAGACGTGGATGAGCTGGCTGAACAGGAACGTGCCCTGGTGGCCGTGCTGCGCCGAGTACACGAAGAGCGCGATCACCGCGACCAGCATGAGCAGCCCGCCGAGCAGGCTGTACAGCAGGAACTTCACCGCCGCGTACTGTCGCTGGCCGACCCCGTAGCTCCCGATCATGAAGTACATCGGGATCAGCATGGCCTCGAAGAACACGTAGAACAGGAAGACGTCGGTGGCGGCGAAGACGCCGATCATCATCGTCTCGAGGACAAGCATAAGGGCGAAATAAGTTTTAACGCTCCGTCTCGGGGGCGGCTGACCGGCCGGGTTCGCCTCGCCCTCGGCGTCGTTCCACGAGGCCAGGATGACCACCGGCATCAAGACGGTGGTCATCAGGATCAGGACCAGGGCGATCCCGTCCGCGCCGACCGCGTAGTGCACCCCGAACTGCGGGATCCACTGGTAGACCTGCGTGAACTGGAAGTCGGGCGCGCCCGCCCCGGTCTTGAACTGGGTCGCCATCGCGATCGTCACCGCGAGTGTGACCAGCGTGAAGCCCAGGGTGATCTGCTTCACGAGCCTGGCGCGGGCCCGGCGGTCGGCCTCGGCGCCGGGCGCGGACAGGCCCGGCGTCAGCGAGACCACGACCGCGCCGGCGAGCGGGATCGCGCCCGCCACGGTCAGCCAGGGAAATGTGCTCATCACACCCTCACCAGAAGCAGCGCGCCGACCAGCAGCGCCGCGCCGAGGAACATCAGCAGCGCATAGGAGCGGACGAACCCGTTCTCGACCCGGCGGACCCGGCCGGACGTGCCGCCCATGGTGGCGGCCAGCGTGTTGACCAGGCCGTCGATGCCGCGGTTGTCGAAGTACACCGACAGCCGGGTCAGCCACTGGCCCGGCCGCATCAGCAGCGACTCGTTGACCGCGTTGCCGTAGAGCTCCTTGCGCGCGGCCACGGTCACCGGGTTGCCGGCGGGTGCGGTGACCGGCACCTCGCGGCGGCCGTACATGACCCAGGCGATCGCGGCCCCGACCACGACCAGCGCGAGCGAGCCGCCGCTGACCGGCGTCAAGAACCCGTGCGACGTCGGCGGCGAGCCCACCACCGGGGCCAGGAAGTTCACCAGCCGGTTGTCGACGATCAGCAACCCTCCGGCGGCCAGCGAGCCGAGGGCCAGCACGATCATTGGTGCGGTCATCACCGACGGCGCCTCGTGCGGGTGCACGTGCTCGTCCCAGCGGCGCTCCCCGGTGAAGGTCATGAACATGACCCGGGTCATGTAGAACGCCGTGATGCCCGCGCCGATCAGCGCCGCGGTGCCGAGCAATGCCCCGGACGTCCCGCCCTTGTCAAACGCCGCCTCGATGATCGGGTCCTTGGTGAAGAAGCCGGAGAACGGCGGGACGCCGATGATCGCGAGGTAGCCGAAGCCGAACGTGACGAACGTGATCGGCATGACCTTGCGCAGGCCGCCGAACCGGCGCATGTCGACCTCGTCGTCCATCTCGTGCTTCACCGAGCCCGCGCCGAGGAACAGGCCGGCCTTGAAGAAGCCGTGCGCGAGCAGGTGCGCGATGGCGAACGCGTACCCGGCCGGGCCCAGCCCGGCCGCGAGCATCATGTAGCCGATCTGGCTCATCGTGGAACCGGCCAGGGCCTTCTTGATGTCGTCCTTCGCGCACCCGATGATCGCGCCGAACAGCAGCGTGACGGCACCGACGATGGCGACGGCCAGCCGCGCGTCCGGGGACAGGTTGAAGATCGGGTTGGACCGGACGATCAGGTAGACGCCCGCGGTCACCATCGTCGCGGCGTGGATCAGCGCCGACACCGGGGTCGGGCCCTCCATCGCGTCCAGCAGCCAGGACTGCAGCGGAAGCTGGGCCGACTTGCCGCACGCGCCGAGCAGCAGCAGCAGCCCGAGCGCGGTGGCCACGCCGTGGCTGGCGCCGTGCACGGCGCCGAACACGCCGGTGAACGAGACCGTGCCGAAGGTGGCGAACATCAGCATGATCGCTATGGAGAGCCCGGCGTCGCCGACCCGGTTGGCGATGAACGCCTTCTTCGCGGCGGTGGCGGCGGCGGGCTTGAACTGCCAGAAGCCGATCAGCAGGTACGAGGCGAGGCCCACGCCCTCCCACCCGGCGTACAGGCCCAGGTAGTTGTCGGCCAGCACCAGCAGCAGCATCGCGGCCAGGAACAGGTTCATGTAGCCGAAGAACCGGCGCCGCTCCGGGTCGTTCGCCATGTAGCCGACGGCGAAGATGTGGATCAGCGAGCCGACGCCGGTGATCAGCAGCACGAAACAGATCGACAGCGGATCGAGCAGCAGGCCGATGTTCACCTTGAAGCCGGCCACCGGGATCCAGGAGTACAGGTTCAGGTCCCTGCTGCGCTGGCTGGCCGGGTAGCCGAGCATCGCGATGAACGCGATCAGGCCGTACACGAACGAGGCGACCGGCATGGCCACGCCGACCAGGTGGCCCCAGGAGTTGCTGCGCTTGCCGCCCAGCAGCAGGATTATGGCTCCGGCCACGGGGAAGGCCAGCAGCAGCCACGCGGCGCGCTGGACGCCGACGGCGGACACGGTGGTCATCACCGCGGCCGATGGCGCGCCCGCGACAGAGCCCGTCACTGGCTACTCCTTCTACATTGTTGGCCCGGGGAGACGCTGCGTCTCCCCGGGGAGGCCCCGGACCGCGGCCCGGGGCCGGGGTTAGTACTTCAGCAGGTTCGCGTCATCCACCGACGCCGACCGGCGAGACCGGAAGATCGAGGTCAGGATGGCCAAGCCGACGACGACCTCGGCGGCGGCCACCACCATCACGAAGAAGGCGATGACCTGACCGTCCAGGTTCCCGTGCAGCCGGGCGAACGCCACGAAGGCCAGGTTGACCGCGTTCAGCATCAGCTCCACGCACATGAAGATGATGATCGCGTTCCTGCGGATCAGTACGCCGACACCGCCGATCACGAAAAGGATCACCGACAGCGCCACGTAGTCGCCAGGGCCAATCATCGTGCCCCCTCGTGCTCGTCTTGCCTTGGCGCGCTGCCGTCGCTATCGGGCGGCAGCACCTCCCCCGGGGCGATCTCCGGCGGGCGCCCCTCGGCATCGGGCCGGAGCTCGAATCCCCGGCCCGATATGACCGGGCTGACCGACAGCTTGGACGGCGAGCCGTCCGGCAGCAGGGCGGGCATGTCCACCGCGTTGTGGCGCGCGTACGTGCCCGGGCCGGGCAGCGGCGTCGGCTGCCCGCCGGTCACCCGGCGCCGGGCCAGCTCCCGCTGGGTTGGCTTGGGCGTGGTGCGCTCCCGGTGCGCGAGCACCATGGCGCCCAGCGCGGCCGTGATCAGCAGGGCGCTGGTCACTTCGAACGGGAACACGTATGTGGTGAAGATGAGCCGGGCGATGCCCTGAAGGTTGCCGGTCGAGTAGGCCGTCCCCGATGACGCGGCCGGGCCGATCGCGGCGTGCCCGACGGTCAGGGCCAGCAGGACCAGCAGCGCGATCGCCGCCACCCCCGTCCACAGCCACTGCCCCTTGATCGTCTCCACGATCGCGTCGCGCGAGCTCACCCCCACGATCATGAGGACGAACAGGAACAGCATCAGCACCGCGCCGGTGTACACGATCACCTGGACGAAGGCCAGGAACGGCGCCCCCTGCAGCAGGTACAGGATCGCGAGCGAGAGCATCACGCCGGCCAGCAGCACCGCGCAGTGCACCGCGCGCCGGGCCAGGACCATGCCCAGCGCGCCGACCACCGCCACCACGGCGAGGATCCAGAACGCGATCGTCTGCGTCTCGGCCCCCGCGCCGGCGGCGAGGACCAGGCCGTGGTTCATCGGTCGTCCGTTCCGACGTCGCCCTCTTCGGACACGCGCGGGTTGCCCGCGATCCCGGACGCGCCGAGGCGGTAGTAGTCCTGCTCGGTCTCGCCCAGGAGCATCGGGTGCGGCGGGGCCTCCATGCCCGGCTGCAGCGGCGCGACGAGCTGCTCCTTGGTCCAGATCAGGCTCTCGCGGTTGTCGTCCGCCAGCTCGTACTCGTTGGTCATGGTCAGCGCCCGCGTGGGGCAGGCCTCGATGCACAGCCCGCACAGGATGCACCGCAGGTAGTTGATCTGGTAGACGCGCCCGTAGCGCTCGCCCGGGGAATACCGCTCTTCCTCGGTGTTGTCCGCGCCCTCGACGTAGATGGCATCGGCCGGGCAGGCCCAGGCGCACAGCTCGCACCCGATGCACTTCTCCAGGCCGTCCGGCCAGCGGTTCAGCTGGTGGCGGCCGTGGAACCGGGGCGCGGTCGGCTTCTTCTCCTCCGGGTACTGGACGGTGTCCACCTTCCGGAACATCTGCCGGAACGTGATGCCGAATCCCTTGACCGGGTTCAGGAAGTCAAGCACCGGTGACCTCCTTCCTCGAGGCGGCCTCGGTCGCCGCGGCCGGGACATGAGGCGATCCCGTTGGCGTGACGCCGACCCCGTGATAGTGCGGCAGGTCCATGGGCGGGACCGGGAACGACGCGGCCTCGGTCTCGGCCTCGGTCTCCTCGGCCTCGATCTCCTCGGCCCGGCGGGCCCGGTTGGCCGCCGAGACATCCCAGCCCCAGGCGAGCACCAGCAGCGCGGCGACGATGAGGCCGGCCACGATGTAGATGCCGGTGCTGCCGCCCTGCCGGCGCCAGACCCGGATGGTCGCGATCATCAGGGTCCACGCGAGCGCGGACGGGATGAGTACCTTCCAGCCCAGCCTCATCAGCTGGTCGTACCGGATCCTGGGCAGTGAGGCGCGGAGCCAGAAGAAGAAGAACACGAACAGGCAGACCTTGAGCACGAACCAGATCAGCGGGTACCAGCCGACGTTCGCGCCCGACCACACCGAGATCGGCCATGGCGCCTGCCAGCCGCCGAGGAACAGCGTGGTGGCCAGCCCGGAGACGGTGATCACGTTGCAGTACTCGGCCAGCTGGAGCAGCCCGAACTTCAGCGAGGAGTACTCGGTGTGGTAGCCGCCCACCAGCTCGCCCTCGCCCTCGGGCAGGTCGAACGGCAGCCGGTTGGTCTCGCCGACCATCGTGATCAGGTAGATCAGGAACGACGGCAGCAGCAGCACCGCGAACCAGGACGGGTAGTGCAGCCCCGCGCCGAACCAGTGGAACTCGGTGCCGTGCGCCTGGGCGTTCACGATCGCGGTGGTGGACAGCGACCCCGAGTAGAGGAAGACCGGGACCCAGGAGAGCCCCATCGCGATCTCGTAGCTGATCACCTGGGCGGATGAGCGGAGCCCGCCGAGCAGCGCGTAGGGCGAGTTCGCGGACCAGCCGGCCAGCACGATCCCGTACACGCCGATCGAGCTCATCGCGAGCACCAGCAGCACCGCCACCGGAAGGTCGGCGAGCTGCAGCGGGGTCCGCACCCCGGCGATCGAGACCATGGGGCCCCACGGGATGATCGCGAAGCTGATGAACGCGGGGATCACCGAGATCGCCGGCGCGATCCAGAACAGGAGCTTGTCCACGCCGCGCGGGACGATGTCCTCCTTCAGCGGCAGCTTGATCCCGTCCATCAGGGACTGCAGCAATCCGAAGGGACCGGCCCGGTTCGGCCCGGGCCTCGACTGCATGTAGCCGAGAATCCGCCGCTCGGCCCAGATGGCGATCAGCGTGCCGAGCAGCAGGAACAGGAAGATGGCCAGCACCTTGATGATGATCAGCCACCATGGATCGTGCCCGAAGTCGGACAGCGTCGGGGCGCTGCCGCTCCCCGCCGCTGCCGCGGCGGCCAGGCCTGTCATTGCGCGCTCCTCACGGTGACGAGGCTTCCATGGCCGGCGCCGAGGGTGCCGCGCACCGCGCAGCCCGCCGAGTTGGTCGGCAGCCAGACGACGCGGTCCGGCATGTCGGTGACCTGGACGGGCACCGTGATGGCCCCCCGGTCGGTGGCCACAGTGACCTTACCGCCATCGCCGACACCGGTCTCGGCCGCGGTCGCCGCCGACATCTTCGCGACGGCCTGGCGCGCGGTGCCGGCCAGGTTCGGCTCGCCGTCCTGCAACCGCCCCTTGTCCAGCAGGTTGTGCCACGTGGCCAGCACCGCATGGCCGGGAGTGGAAGCGAACCCGCCGGCCGTGCTGGGTGCGGGCGCGCTGGATGAGACCGGCACGTCATGCGCCGCATCGCCGCCCGCCGCGCCTAGGTCGTCGAGTTCCCGCAGGGCCGAGGCCACGTCGGGCAGGCCGAGGTGCACGTCCATCTCGTCGGCCAGGACGTTGAGCACGTGCAGGTCGCTGCGGACCGAGGGCACCGCCAGCGCGGCCTCGAAGGAGCCGGGCCTGCGCTCCCAGTTCACGAACGTGCCGGGCTTCTCCGACACCGCGGCGACCGGCAGGACCACGTCCGCGCGGTCGGTCACCGCGCTGACCCGCAGTTCCAGGCTGACCAGGAACGGAACGGTGTCCAGCGCCGCCAGCGCCGCATCGGGGTCGGCCAGGTCGCCCGGGTCCACGCCGGCGACGAGCATGGCGCCAAGCTCACCGGCGGCCGCGGCCGACAGGATGTGCGCGGTGTCCCGCCCCGGCTCCCCGGGCAGCGACGCCACGCCCCACGCCCGCGCCACCTCGGCCCGCGCGCCGGCGTCGGCGACGGCCCGGCCGCCGGGCAGCAGCGTGGGCAGTGCGCCGGCCTCGATGGCACCGACCTCGCCCGCCCGGCGCGGGACCCAGGCCAGCCGGGCGCCGGTCGCCTGGGCCAGGCGGACCGCGGCCGACAGCGCCCCGGGCACCTCGGCCACCCGCTCGCCGACCATGATCACCGCGTCCGGCTGCCGCAGCGCCTCCGCCGCGGCGGCTGCGGCCTCATCCAGGCCGGTCCCGCCGGCCAGCTTGTTCAGCGCCGCGGCCTCCTCGCCGGGCGGCGTGGGCAGCAGCGTGCCCGACATCAGGGCCAGCCCGGGTCCGCCCAGCGCGGCCAGCGAGTACACGGCCAGCTTGCCCGCCCGGGCCGCCTTGCGCAGCCTGAGGAACACGATGGGCGACTCGTCCTGCGGCTCGAACCCGGCCAGCAGTACCGCGCCGGCCCGCTCCAGGCCCTGGTACGTCACGCCCGAGGGGCGGCCGGCCACGTGCCCGGCCAGGAACAGGGTCTCCTCGGCCGAAAGCGGGCGGGCGCGCATGTCGATATCGTTGCTGCCGAGCGCGAGCCTGGCGAACTTCGCGTACGCGTAGGCGTCCTCCAGGGTCAGCCGGCCGCCGGTGAGCACCGCCGCCCGGCCGCGCGCGGCGAGCAGCCCGGCCGCGGCCGCCCCGATCGCCTCCGGCCATGAGGCCGGCTGGAGCACCCCGTTCTCGTCGCGGACCAGCGGGTAGGCCAGGCGGTCCGGCTGGGTGGCGTACGTGAACGCCCACCGGCCCTTGTCACAGTTCCATTCCTCGTTGACCTGCGGGTCGTTGCCGGCCAGCCGACGGGTGACCGCGCCGCGGCGGTGGTCGGTGCGCTGCCGGCAGCCCGACGCGCAGTGCTCGCAGACGCTGGGCGTGGAGACCAGGTCGAACGGCCGGGCCCGGAACCGGTACGAGGCGCCGGTGAGCGCGCCGACCGGGCACACCTGCACGGTGTTGCCGGAGAAGTAGGAGTCGAACGGCTCGCCGCTGGCCACGCCGATCTGCTCGTGCGGGCCGCGCTCGAACAAGTCGATCAGCGGCTCGCCCGCGATCTCATCGGCGAACCGGGTGCAGCGCGTGCACTGGATGCACCGCTCCCGGTCCAGCAGCACCTGCGAGGACAGCGCGACCGGCTTGGGAAAGGTCCGCTTGACGCCGTAGAACCTGGTCTCGCCCTGGCCGGACGACATGGCCTGGTTCTGCAGCGGGCACTCGCCGCCCTTGTCGCACATGGGGCAGTCCAGCGGGTGGTTGACCAGCAACTGCTCCATCACGCCGCGCTGGGCCTTCTCGGCCACCTCGGAGGTCAGCTGGGTCCGCACCACCATGCCCTCGACGCAGACGGTGGTGCACGCCGCCGGCGGCTTGGGCTGGCCCTCGATCTGTACCAGGCACTGCCGGCACGCGCCGACCGGCGACAGCAGCGGGTGCTCGCAGAACCGGGGTATCTGGATCCCGAGCTGCTCGGCAGCCCGGATCACCAGCGTGCCCTTGGGGACGGTGATCTCGAACCCGTCGATGGTCACCGTGACGCCGTCGGCCGGGCGGGCGACCTCTCCGGACGCCCCCTGGCTCGCCTGTACTGTCATCGGGCGGACTCCAGGGTGAACAGGGTGGAGGCGGCCGGGTCGAACGGACAGCCGCCATGGCGCTGGTGCTCGAGGTACTCATCGCGGAAGAACTTGATCGACGACTTCACCGATGGCTCGATCGAGTCGCCCAGCGCGCAGAACGCCCGGCCGGTGATGTTCGAACAGACGTCCAGCAGCTTGTCCAGGTCTTCCTCGCTGCCGCCGCCCTTTTCCAGCTCGCGCAGCATCTGCACGACCCAGTAGCTGCCCTCGCGACAGGGCGTGCACTTGCCGCAGGACTCGTGCTGGTAGAACTCGGCCCAGCGCAGCACGACCCGGACCACGCAGGTGGTCTCGTCGAACAGCTGAATCGACCGGGTGCCCAGCAGGGACCCGGCGGCGGCCACCGACTCGTAGTCGAGCGGCACATCCAGGTGCTCGTCGGTGAACAGCGGCGTGGACGACCCGCCCGGGGTCCAGAACTTCAGCCGGTGCCCGGCCCGGATCCCGCCCGCCAGGCCGAGCAGTTCGCGCAGCGTGGTGCCGAGCGGCGCCTCGTACTGGCCGGGCGTCGTGACGTGGCCGGACAGCGAGAAGATCCCGAAGCCCTTGGACTTCTCGGTCCCCAGCGCCGCGAAATCGCTGGCACCGTTCTCGATGATCCAGGGCACGCTGGCGATCGACTCCACGTTGTTGACGTTCGTCGGGCTCCCGTACACGCCGGAGGTGGCGGGGAACGGCGGCTTGAGCCGCGGCTGGCCGCGCTTGCCCTCGAGCGAGTCCAGCAGCGCCGTCTCCTCGCCGCAGATGTAGGCGCCGGCGCCGGCGTGCACGACGATGTCCAGGTCGAACCCCGAGCCGAGGATGTCGCGGCCCGCCAAGCCCGCCTCGCGAGCCTGCGCGACCGCGTGCTGCAGCCTGCGGATCACCTGCAGCACCTCGCCGCGGACGTAGATGAACGCCGTGTGCGCCTGGATCGCGTACGAGGCGATCACCGTGCCCTCGATCAGCGCATGCGGATTGTTCAGCATCGTCGGGATGTCCTTGCAGGCACCCGGCTCTGACTCGTCGGCGTTGACCACCAGGTAGTGCGGCTTGCCGTCGCCCTTCGGGATGAACCCCCACTTCACGCCGGTTGGGAAGCCGGCCCCGCCGCGGCCGCGCAGCACCGATTCCTTGACGGTGGAGATGACCTCGTCCGGCGACATGGCCAGCGCCCGGGGCAGCGCCCGGTAGCCGCCATCGCACCGGTAGCCGTCCAGCGTGAACGAGTCGGGCTCGTCCCAGTTCGCGGTCAGCGCGGGAGTCAGGATCGTGGTCACTTCGGCCCTCCTGTGCTGACCCGGGGGGTAACCCCCGGACCCCCAGACCGGGGGGCTTCGCCCCCCGGAGCCCCCCTGCCGCCTGCTCGGGCCGGCCTTCGGCCGACCCTCGCATCCGGCATCTCGGCGGTCATGGCCGCACCTCGCTTCTCGTCTCGCCCGAGTTGCCGTTTCCAGCCGTCCAGCCTTGTTCCTTGGCTTTGCGCAGGCCGGCCAGGCTGGGGTCGCCGGCGGTGTGACCTTCGGCGGCCCGGCCGTCGGGGAACCCGGCCAGGACCCGCGACGCCTGCCGCCAGGTGCACAGGCGCGTCGCGCCCCTGGTCGGCGCGACGTCGGCGCCGGCGCGCAGCCCGTCCACCAGATCCCGGGCCGACCGCGGGGTCATGTTGTCGAAGAACTCCCAGTTCACCATCACGACCGGCGCGTAGTCGCAGGCCGCGTTGCACTCCAGGTGCTCCAGGCTGACCTTGCCGTCCGGCGTTGTCTCGTCGTTCCCGACGCCCAGATGCTCCTGCAGGTCGGCGAAGATGGCGTCGCCGCCCAGCACCCCGCACAGCGCGTTGGTGCAGACGCCGACGTGATAGTCGCCCACCGGCCGGCGCTTGTACATGGTGTAGAAGGACACGACCGCGGTGACCTCGGCGTCGGTCAGGCCGAGCTGCTCGGCGCAGAACGTGATGCCGGCCCCGGTGACGTAGCCCTCCTCGGCCTGGACCAGGTGCAGCAGCGGAATGATCGCCGAGCGCGGCCTCGGGTAGCGGCCGATGATCTCGGCGGCGTCGGCGGCCAGCTTCGACCGCAGTTCGTCAAGCGACAGCATTTACCTGTCCACCCCTCCGAGCACCGGGTCGATGCTGGCGATGGCCGGGATGACGTCGGCCACCATCCCGCCCTCGGCCATCGCCGGCAGCGCCTGCAGATGGTTGAACGACGGGTCGCGCAGGTGGACCCGGAACGGCCGGGTGCCGCCCTCGCTGACCACGTGGCAGCCGAGCTCGCCGCGGGGTGATTCGATCGCGGCGTAGGCCTGGCCCGCGGGCACCCGGAAGCCCTCGGTCACCAGCTTGAAGTGGTGGATGAGCGCCTCCATCGACTGGCCCATGATGTGGGCGATGTGGTCGGGCGCGGGGCCGAGGCCGTCCGGGCCGAGCGCCAGCCGGGCGGGCCAGCCGATCTTAGCGTCCTCGATCATGACCGGATCGTGGGCGGGGCGCTTGGCCGACAGCCGCTCCACGCACTGCTCGATGATCCGCAGCGACTGGTTGACCTCGTCCATCCGGACCAGGTACCGGCCGTAGGCATCGCAGGTCGTCACCGTCGGCACGTCGAAGTCATACGTCTCGTAGCCGCAGTAGGGCTGGCTCTTGCGCAGGTCCCAGGGCAGGCCCGTGCCGCGCAGCATGGGGCCGGTGACGCCGAATGTCATGCAGCCCTCGAGGTCCAGGTAGGCGACGCCCTTGGTCCTGGCGTGGAAGACCGGCGCCGCGTCGAACAGCGCGCGGAGTTCGCCGAGCTTCCCCGGCATGACGGCCAGGAACTCCCGGAGCTTCTCGATCGCGCCGGACGGCAGGTCCTGGGACACCCCGCCCGGGCGGATGAACGCGTGGTTCATCCGCAGGCCGGTGATGAGCTCGAACAGGTCGAGCACCTTCTCCCGTTCCCGCATCCCGTAGATGAACACGGTGCTGGCGCCCAGCTCCAGGCCGAGCGGGCCGATCCCGCCGAGATGCGAGGAGATCCGGTTCAGCTCCATCATCAGCACCCGGATCACGTTGGCCCGCTCGGGAATCCGGTCGTCGATGCCGAGCAGCCGCTCCACCGCCAGGCAGTACGCGGTCTCGTTATGGATCGGCATCAGGTAGTCCGCCCGGGTAACGAACGTCACGCCCTGGGTCCAGGTGCGGTACTCCAGGTTCTTCTCGATCCCGGTGTGCAGGTAGCCGACGATCGGCCGCAGCTCGGTCACCGTCTCGCCGTCGAGGGTGAGGACCAGCCGGAGCACCCCGTGGGTGGACGGGTGCTGCGGGCCCATGTTGATGACCAGGCGCTCCTCGCCAAGCCGCCCGGCCTCCTCGGCCGCGGCCCCGAGGACCTCGTCCCAGTCCTCGCCGGCGACGTTGTAGACGCGGCCCTCCGCGGCGTTAGCCTGGTCCGCGCTGGTGCTCATTCGTAGGACCTCCGCTCGTCCGGTGGCGGAATCGTCGCGCCCCGGTACTCGACCGGGATGCCGCCCAGCGGATAGTCCTTCCGCTGCGGGTGGCCCTTCCAGTCGTCGGGCATCTCGATCCTGGTCAGCGCCGGGTGGCCGTCGAAGATGATCCCGAAGAAGTCCCAGGTCTCCCGTTCGTGCCAGTCGTCGGCCGGGTAGACATCGACCAGCGAGGGGATGTGCGGGTCGGCGTCGGGCGCGGAGACCTCCAGCCGGAGTCGCCGGTTGTGGGTGATCGACAGGAAGTGATACAGGGCATGCAGCTCCCGGCCCTCGTCGAGCGGGTAGTGCACGCCCGACACCCCGGTACATATCTCGAACCCCAGGGCGGGATCGTCTCGCAGTTGCCGCGCCACCTGGACCAGGTACGCGCGCCGGACATGGAAGGTCAGCTCCCCGCGGTCGGCGACCACCCGCTCGATCGCGTCGCCGAAGTCCGTTCCGGATCGCTCGAGAGAGCCGGCCAGCGCGTCGGCGACCTCGTCGAAATACGAGCCGTACGGGCGGGGGCTGGACAGCGGCGGCGGCTTGCGGACCTTGAGCCCGCCGTACCCCGAGGTGTCCGGGGTGCCGTCGACGCCGAACATCCCGGTCCGCACGACCTGCTCGGAAAGCCGTTCCCGGCCCGCGATCGCGGCAGGATCGGGCGCCTGCGCGCCGTCGCCTTCGCCCGGCGGCCCGGGGTGGTTGGTCTCGGTCACTGGTCAGTCCCCGTGCCTCTCAGGCTCGCGACCAGCGGCAGCCGCCGCAGCCTGGCCTGTTCCAGCTCGGTGATCTCCTTGTCGCGGTTCACGCCAAGCTTCATGTTCTGGATCTTGTCGTGCAGCTTGAGTATCGAATCGAGCAGCATCTCCGGCCGCGGCGGGCAGCCGGGCAGGTAGATGTCCACCGGAACGACGTGATCCACCCCCTGGACGATCGCGTAGTTGTTGAACATGCCGCCGCTCGAGGCGCACACGCCCATGGAGATCACCCATTTGGGCTCGGACATCTGGTCGTAGATCTGCCGCAGCACCGGCGCCATCTTCTGGCTGACCCGGCCGGCGACGATCATCAGGTCCGCCTGCCGCGGTGTGGCCGACGCCCGCTCCATGCCGAACCGGGCCAGGTCGTGCCGCGGCCCGCCGGCGGAGAACAGCTCGAACGCGCAGCAGGCCAGTCCGAACGTGGCCGGCCAGACCGAGCTCTTGCGCGCGTAGCCGGCCACCTTCTCCACCGTTGTCAGCAGGATGCCGCTCGGGAGACTCTCTTCCAAACCCATGGGGCTAATCCCATTCCAGACCGCCGCGCCGCCACACGTAGGCGTACGCGACAAGGACAGTGGCGATGAACGTGACCATCTCGACCAGTCCGAAGACCCCGAGCCGATCGAATGCGACGGCCCACGGGTACAGGAAGACGATCTCGATGTCGAACACGATGAACAGCATCGCGGTCAGGTAGTACTTGACCGGGAACCTGGTGCGGGTGTTGCCCGGAGTGGGCTCGATGCCGCTCTCGTAAGCCTCGAGCTTGGCCCGGTTCCAGCGCTTAGGGCCCGCCAGCGCGCCTGCGACCAGCGAGAAAACCGCGAAGACCGCAGCCAGCCCGGCGAGCACCAGGATCGGGACGTACAGGCTCAGCACCGCCTCACCTCCTTGCCGTTGCGGGCCACCGTTAAGCCGCCGGGGTCATCTTAGACAGGGCGTTGAGTACGCGATCGACCGCGTCGCCGCCCCTGGTTTCGGTTAGGTTGCCAAGCAGCTTCATGGTGAAGCGCATGATGTAGGGCCGCCTCACCCCGTGCCTGGTGGCGAACCTCATGAACGCGGGGTGGCCGATCATCTGCACAAACGTGCGGCCCAGCGTGTAATAGCCGCCGTAGGCGTCCTTGAGCTCCCTGGGGTAGGTGCGCAGCACGGTCTCGGCGCCCGCGGCGGTGGGCCGGGCCAGCGCCTGAACGATGACCCGGGCGGCGATCTCGCCCGCCTCCATGGCGTAGGCGATGCCCTCGCCGTTGAACGGGTTGACCATGCCGCCCGAGTCGCCGGCCAGCAGCAGCCCGTCGGTGTAGTGCGGGGTGCGGTTGAACCCCATCGGCAGCGCGGCCCCGCGCACGGGCCCCTTCCGGTTCTCCTCGCAGAAGCCCCATTCGGCCGGCATACCGGCCAGCCAGCGGCGCAGCAGCGTCCGGTAGTCGATGTTGCCGAAAGCCTCGGAGGTGTTCAGCAGGCCGAGCCCGACGTTGCTGGTCCCGTCGCCCATGCCGAAGATCCAGCCATAGCCGGGCAGCAGCTTGCTGCCGTCCCAGAGGTCCAGCCAAGCCTCGAGGTAGTCATCGTCGTGCCGCGGGCTGGAGTAGTAGGTACGGACCGCGACGCCGAGCGGCCGGTCGTCACGCTTGCGCAGGCCCATCGCGACCGACAGCCGCGAGGAGTTGCCGTCCGCGGCCACCACGACCCGCCCGCGAACGATGCGGTCCTGCTTCTCCCCGTTGCTGGTCTGCTGGGCGGTGACCCCGACGATGCGGCCGGTGCGGTCGTCGCGCACCGGGCCGGTGACGGTGACCCCCTCCAGCAGCCGGGCCCCGGCCTTCTGCGCGTGCCGGGCCAGGATCTCGTCGAAGTCGAGCCGGGTGCGGACCAGGCCGAAGCCCGGGTAGCTGGACAGCTCGGGCCAGGGCAGCTCGATCCGCCCCCCGCCGCCGATGATCCGCAGCCCCTTGTTGCGCAGCCAGCCCTCGCTCGCCGGGATCGGCACGCCCATCCCGGTCAGCGCCTTGACCGCGCGCGGGGTCAGGCCGTCGCCGCAGACCTTTTCCCGCGGGAACCGGCTCTTCTCCAGCACCAGAACGTCCAGTCCCGCCTGGGCCAGATAAAAGGCCGTCGACGAGCCGGCCGGCCCGCTACCGACGACGATCACATCCGCTGTCTGCCCGGCCAGGTCCTTGGTGAGCTCGGGGGGAGCTTTCTGAGTCACGAGATGAGTCCTGACGTGTCTTGTGAACGGCTTCACAAGTGCTTTCCCGCAGTCTAGACCGAATCCGGACCGCTGCCGCGCCCGGGACGGCCGGACCGCCGGGCGGTGTGTACCGCCACCGCGCCCATGCTGAGGTTGCGCCAGCTCACCGCCTGCCAGCCGGCGGCCCAGATGCGCCGGGCCAGCTCTTTCTGGGCCGGCCAGTCGGCGATCGACTCGGCCAGGTAGCTGTAGGCGCCCGCGTTGCGCGACAGCCGCCGCGCCACCCGCGGCAGCGTCGCGGCCAGGTACCTGGAGTAGGCCGCGTCCAGCCGCGGCGAGGCCAGGTGACTGAATTCACAGACCACGAGGCGGCCTCCGGGCCGGGTCACCCGGAGCATCTCGGCCAGTCCCGCGTCGGGATCGGACAGGTTCCGCAGGCCAAACGAGATCGTTACCACGTCGAAGGATTCGTCGCGGAACGGGATATCCAGCGCGTCGCCGGCCACGAAGGCGACCCGGGGCGCCGGCCTGCGCGCCCCGGCGCGCAGCATGCCGAGCGAGAAGTCGCACGCCACGCAGTGCGCCCCGGACCGGGTGAAGGTGCGCGACGAGGTGCCGGTGCCGGCCGCCAGGTCGAGCACCAGGTCGCCGGCCTGGGCCCCGACGATGCCGGCCACGACCCGGCGCCAGTACCGGTCCTGCCCGCCCGACAGCACGTCGTTCAGCAGGTCGTAGCGATCGGCCAGGCTGTCGAACATCGCGGAGACGTCGGCCGGCCTCTTGTCGAGCTGGGCGCGGGTCACGAGCCCATCCTGGCACTGATCACAGCAGCTCAGGCCGCCGCCACGGCTCGTCGAGCACGTGCTGGGCGAGGAAGGCGAGCACGGTCTCGTACCAGACGGCCACGTTCCCTGGGTTCAGGATCCAGTGGTTCTCGTCGGGGAAGTACAGGAACCTGGCCTCCGGCACCCGGCCGCGGACGTCCCACCACAGGCGCAGCGCCTCGCCGACCGGGACCCGGTAGTCCCTGGCCCCGTGGATCACCAGCATCGGCGTGCGGATCTGGCCCATCTCCCGGTTCGGCGAGCTGGCCAGGTAGCGCTCGGGCTGGGTGGCCGGGTCACCGAAGATCCGGCGCCAGAAGGCCGGCAGGTCGGTGGTCCCGAACATCTGGTCCAGGTCCCATAGCCCGGCGTGGCTGACGATCGCCCGGAACCGGTCGGTGTGCCCGGCGATCCAGTTGGCCATGTAGCCGCCGTAGGAACCGCCCATCATCGCGGTGCGGCCGGCGTCGATGTCGGGCCGGGCCACCGCCGCATCGGTAATCGCCATCACGTCGTCGTAGGGCTGCCCGCCCCACTGCCCGTGACCGCGCGCGATGAAGCCGCGGCCGTAGCCGGTCGACAGCGCCGGGTCGGGCAGCAGCACCGCGTACCCGCGGGCGGCCATCAGCCACGGGTTCCACCGCCACGACCAGGAGTTCCAGCTCATCACGGGGCCGCCGTGCACCCAGAGCACCAGCGGCGCCGGCGTGGCCGGCCCCGCGGCGTCCGGCAGCACCAGCCACGCCCGGACCGTCGCCCCGTCGCTGGAGGTGGTCTCGATCTCCTCCAGCCGCCCGGGTAGCTCGAGCGGGGAACCCGGGCTGGCCAGCCGGAGCGGATCGCCCCCCGGGGCCGTCACGTCCAGCCGGACCGGGGTGGGCGGCTCGTCGACCGCCGCCCGCATCGCGTAGAGGAAGCGGCCGCCGGGCGCCGGGCAGAGCTGGTCATAGGCGCCGTGGTCCGTGGTCAGCGCGGCGACCTGCCCGGTGGCCAGGTCGGCGCGGAACACCGGCCGCCGGCCCTGGTCGTCGGCGGTGAAGTAGACCGACCCGCCGTCCGGAGCCCAGGCCGCCTCGAGCGGGCGCCGGTCCAGGTTCGCGGTGAGATCGCGGAGATCGCCCGCGCCGTCGAGCGCGGCGATCACCAGGGTGACGTCGCCGGGAGCGTCGTAGCTGTCGTGGGTGGCCCGGGTGCAGGCGACCAGGCGGCCGTCCGGCGAGATGACCGGGTCACCGAAGTCGCAGCCGACGGCGGCCAGCAGCACCCGGTGCTCCCCGGTGGCCACGTCGATGACGTGGATCTCGTCGGCCTGATCCCCGCTCTCGTCCCGCACCGACCAGGCGGCCACCACGCGGGTGCCGTCCGGGCTGATGTCGAAGGAGTTCTCGTCCAGCGCCCGGCCCGGGTCCGGGGTGATGCCGCGGGGTTCGAGCGGGTCCTCGTCCCCGCCCGGCACGTGGCCGACCTGCAGCCGCAGCGTGTCCGGGCCGAGGTCATGGTCCCAGTACCGGACCGGGCCGGACTCGTGCAGGATGGCGCTGACGCCCGCCTCCTTGCGCGCCTTGCGGCGCTTGAGGTCATCGTCGGCGCCGTCGGCGCCCGTCAGTTCGGGGGTGGCGAAGACCACCGCCTGGCTGGCCCGTGCCGTCGCGATCGCGGCCACGCCGCCGGGCGGGGCGGCGATCCGGCGGGCCTCGCCGCCGCCGGCGGGCAGCAGCCACAGGGCGGGCCGGTCCTGGCCGACGTCGCCGTCCCCCGCCGGGCCGGGCGGGCCCGGCCGCTTCGACCCGAACAGCAGCGATCCGTCTGGCAGGAACGCGGGCCCGCCCTCGCCCTCGGCGCTGCGGGTCAGCCGGGCCGGCCGGGGCGCCGGGTCCGGCGCAGGCCCGCCGTCAGCGGGCACCGGGATCCGCCAGATGCTGGTGACATACTTCCTCGGCTCCTGGCCGACGGTCTGCACCGCCGCCGCCAGCCAGGACCCGTCCGGCGCCAGCCGCAGCGCCGCCACCCTTGGTATTGCCACATAGTCGGCCAGGTTGTGGAAACTCGTCACGGGCTCAGCTTGCCACCCCGCGCCGCCGGGCGGCAGCGAGGATCCGCCGGTACGCGGGGCTCAGCTCGCACTCGAACGGCTCGGTGAGCGCGATGACGCGCCGCACCACCTCCGGCCGGGCCACCTGCAGCATCGCATCGAGCAGCCACCAGGAGAGCTCATCGAGCGCCTCGCGCACCGCCGCGTCGTCTCCGCCCGCACAGGCATCCTGCACTGCCGGGAGCGGCGCGGGTGGGTGCTCGCCGCAGCCGAACCGCACCGGGAACGCGTCGGTCGGCAGGCCGTCCGACGGCTCGGCCACGGCCGCCTCGAACGCGCTCAGCAGCGGGCTCACCTCGCCCGCGGTCATCGGGTCGTACAGGCCGGGGAACGGCATGCTCTCGTAGCCAGGGTCGTATCCGCTGAAGTAGATCGGCGTCTCCGAGCCGACCGCGCCCAGGGCGCCGAGCGCCAGGTCGAGCAGGCCGACCGGCCACCCGAGGTCGGTGATCGCATACGTCCACAGGGTGCCGCGGCGGGCGCCGAGACCGGCGCGCAGCAATAGCTGCGCGGATTCAAGCGCCGACTGAGCGTAAAACATGATGTCGGCCCCGTGCAGCCGGATCACGCCGCCCCCGCACCAGTCGAGCAGCCGCTGGCGGATGATCGAGTTGTCGACCACGTGGGTGAACCGGGCGGCCGCGTAGCTGGCCCGGCCGCGCCCGGCGGCGTCCGCGACGATCCACTCGGCGGCGCGCTTGGACGCGGTGTAGATCTCGCGGGAGTACGGCCGCAGCGCCTTCCCGGTCGACGCGAACACCACATGCGCGGCGCCGCTCGCCTCGGCCGCGGCCACCACCTGGCGGGTGCCGAGCACGTTCGTGGTCACGGTGCGGTGCACCTCGT
>Ga0335072_10001055_pt1 | contig 47146 bp, 33 predicted proteins | sample Lox_Sample_21_FD_206725 | JGI IMG/M metagenome (GOLD analysis project Ga0335072, IMG submission 206725) | Soil microbial communities from Loxahatchee National Wildlife Refuge, Florida, United States - Lox_Sample_2.1 | ecosystem: Environmental > Terrestrial > Soil > Wetlands | place: USA...
GTTTGCTCTCCTGTCGCTGCCCGCGAGGGGCGGAATCTGAAGGAGGGCGTCTGCCTCAACCCAAATTTCTTTGTTTGAGTGCCCCCGCTTCATGGCTCTTGCGGCACGGCAGGGGCGAGGAGGGTTCAGTCACAGGTCGCCGCAGGCGCCGCCCGGCGGCCGGAGCGAATGCGGAGGACCTTGACGGGTTCCGACCGGCTCTGCCATAAAGCCGCCTTAAGCGGGGCACTTGGACGAAGAGAGAAATTAGGTGATTCGTCTTGTTAGCGAATACCGGAAGGGCGAGCGCTCCAAGAGGAGTGGACGTCCGGAGATTCCCGTATCCATAAGAATCGGACGACGTCCGATGCTGATCGGCACCTTGAATATGTGCTTGAGCAATCTACTGAAGCTTGTGGGGAAAGGGGTCCCTTCCCGCAAGGTCTACGAGCCTGTCCTGACAATCGACGAAATCCTGCAGCTCCAAGCCTGTCATGCGCAGGAGGCATCAACGCGCAGAAGGCTCTGGCCTATGAATGGTCGGGGAAAGGAGCTTGGACTGTTTAGAAGCCGGCTTCAATATGTCTTTCGAGACCCACCATACGACCTCTCCGACTGCTTTCCACTTCGAGGGGTCGGTGATGTCAACCGGTAAGCACGTTTGGTTCGCGGAAACCAGAATGTCAGATGATGGAAGCCGCCTCAAGCGGGCGACCTTAAAGCCGTGATCTCGGTGTGAGAAGACTGCGATGCATTGGTCGAGTCGCTCCCGATCGGTAACGGCAGTGTCGACGCAGAGGATAGCCCCCGGAGGAATGACAGGTGCCATCGAATCGCCCACAATTTCCACGCACAACATATTTTCCGGATGCGGACACCAAGTCAGCGGAGCCATGAGCATATCGAGAACCTTCGCCTGCGCCAAGGTTACATGGGGTCCGGGTGGACACTGATCTCCATATGCGTGGATATTCAACAGGGGAATGAGTACAGCTGTTGGGTCGCTTGCTATCACTTCCTTACTGACTCTTCTGGATTGGACGATCTTTAGGTCTTTCAAGTGAATGCGCCAGGAAGATAGGGTCGCACGTAATTGCGATCCCGGGAAGTGTTCTTGTGTCAATCCCGCACGCTCCCAAAAATACACGGCATCAGGGGCCCCAGCCAAACCAGCCAACGCCATATAGGAAGCGGGCGTAGGCTCATGGCTTCCCCTTACCCAGCGGTTAACCGTTGGAGCCGAAACTCCGACAAGTTCAGCGAGTCGATTTTGAGAGACCTCCAGCCTTTCGATAAGACGACGAATTTGTGTGGACCACTCCGGCCCGGGTGATTGTGGAGCGGACATCCTTGTTCCCTTCGGTCCAGCGGAGCGCCGGCGCTTTCATAGTTGCACTTACATCATTGAAATCAATAACTTACCGCCAACTCTGCGTATCGTACCAGCATCCCAACCTGCGGAGTGATGGGCCGGCTATGCCGCAACCGCTTCAACGTGAGGGACAGCTAAGATCCCCCAATCTTCTTCCCTCTTGAGATTCGCATTGCACCAAAGGTGTTTCCGTTCGACATTGACGGCAGAGCACAGGTCCGCATTCACCGCGGTACGTTAGGTATCCAAGATGACGGCTGAACCCCAAGCGAAACGCATTCTTGTCATTGAAGATGAACGGGTCATCGGGGAGACCCTGGTCAAGATCTTCTTGGCCGCGGGGTACGACAGCCGCCATTCAGGTTCTGCCGAAGAGGCTCTCGCGATGCTCGAAGACAAGCTCTGGTCACCCGAGTTTGCTCTCATCGACGTGTCGCTGCCAGGGATGAACGGAATCGATCTAGCGATTCGCTTCCGCGCCGATTACCCGAAATGCCACATCGCCCTGTTCTCAGGAGAGAGTTCTATTTCCAACCTTCTGGAAAGGGCAGAGCAAGACGGATACCAATTTCGAATTTTGGCAAAACCCGTGCACCCGACCGACCTCCTGGAGTTAATTTGCCAGGCCCTGTCTGCCTCCAAAGAAAGCGACGTGAAATCACAAGATACCGCCTGAAGCGACGGTTTCGCATGCACTAACGCCGAACATGATGATCGCGAGTGCAGGGAGAAGCACAGCCTACCGCTCGCGAGAGCCTTCTGAAGTTCACGCAACAAACGCTTACGCATTTATAAGACGGCATATGCGAGCCGGTTTGGCCGAGCAGCTCCATTTGTTACTGGGCTGGCAACCTTGTCACGGTCCGAATGATAACCACAACTCGTTCACGGGGCGGAGATGCCGATCCCTGGCGGCTTGCCTTCTGCCGCCTCATCGGGAAAAATCATCGTGAACGCTGTTCCGCTCGATCTCGGATTGTTCCTGCTTCGAACATGAATGCTGCCTCGGTGCTTGTTAACAATGTTAGCGCTCACCCAAAGTCCGATACCTGACCCCGCAGGGCCTTTAGTCGTAAAGAAGGCCTCGTAGATTCTTCTGCGAGTGACTCGGCTCATCCCAACTCCTGTATCTGCTATCGTGATGCGAACTCCGGGTACATCGGTGCGCCAATCAGTAGCTGGTTTCACCCTAATCCTAACCAGGCCCCCACTGGGCATCGCGTCGATTGCATTAACGATCAAGTTCACAAGGACCTGCCGAATCTCGCCGGGGAAACAGAGCAATGTGGGCTTTGCGGTACAGCTAAAATCGACGCGAACGTGACCCCGTTCCAATCTGCCGCTGAGGAGCCTTAAAACGGACTGTAGCAACTCCTCCATCGCGACACGTTCTGGAGCGACAACCTGCCGCGGAAATTGAAGCCCGAGAGCGATAATGTTACCGGCGCGCGCTAATTCCTCTTCAGCCGCCTTCAGATACATCCGGGCCTCATCCAGGCTTGTGGATTTCTGGGCGAGAAAAGTCAGGTTTGTCGCTCCCTCCAGTGGATTTCTAATCTCGTGAACGATAGCCGATGCCAACCGTCCGAGAGCGGCTAACTGTTCGTGATCCTTTACCGCCTGTTCGGCCCGCTTCCTGTCGCAAATATCTTCACAGATGGAGATTAGGTCACAAGAACCTGCCGACTCTCTCTCAACCAGGGAAACGGAGTTCCGAACCCAGACGTCGGTTCCATCTGGCCTCACGTATCGTTTTTCGATCACAAAATGAGGAATCTGTTTTGCGATCAATTGCTTAAGAAGCTCCTGATAGCGAGAGATGTCCTCAGGATGAATAAGGTTCAAGACGTTGCAGTTCGCAATTTCTTCCCGTGTCCGATCAACCATTCGCGCGAATGCGTCATTGCAGTGCACAAAGCGGCCCTGGAGTCCGCAGATGATAATTCCGGGAGTGGCTCCTGCAAAGACCTTGCCGATAGCTTGGTAGCCGCGGGTGATGAGAGACTCCTCGTGTCGCGATGACATTGATCCGCCCGACATCAATCGGGTCGAGCATCGAATTGATAGAAGTCGTTTGGGGCCAGAAAGATGCCCGCATTTCGCTTGATCAGGATTTGGAGTCGATCCGTGTGCTACCGATTTCTTGCATCCATGAAAGTTTCGATAGGCAAAGATGGCAAACAGCGTCGAGCAATCCGGATGAAACCCAACTTTGGGGAACCTCCCTCCCTCCGTCGGCTCGGATGAAAATCAGATCATGGGTCGGATTTAGGGCTTCGACCGTTAAGCTTTTCGTACAGTAATCGCCGCTGAATCCCTAACCTCCTGGCTGCATCAGCTTTGTTGCCGCGGCTCTCCAGCAGTGCTGTTTCGATCAGCATCCTCTCCCACGCTGCAACCGATTCATGAAAAGGCAGAGACAGCAATTCTCGAAGATCCTCGGCTCTTACTTCATTGCGCTTCTCAAGGGACGCGGCAATGATGTCGGCGGTAATTATGCGCCCGGAGGCGACGATGGCCGAGCGCTCAATGAGGTGTTCTAATTCGCGAACATTTCCCGGATAGTTGTGCTGTTGCAGAAGCAAAACAGCATCCTCTGTAAGGCCGGTTGGTGCAAGCGCATTACGTTCGCCAAAGCATCGAAGGAAGTGTTCGGCGAGAGGCAAGATGTCGGTTCTTCGCTCGCGCAGAGGAGGCACCATCACCGTGAAGACCTCTAGCCGGTAGAAGAGATCAGCTCGAAATCTCTTTTCGTCGATTTCGTCTGTCAGATTTCGATTAGTGGCCGCAATCAGGCGAAAGTCGGCGGATGTAGTTTCGCTGCTTCCTATCCGTTCGAAAGTGTGCTCCTGGAGGACCCTCAGCAACTTTGGCTGAAGGCTCAGGGGCAGCTCGCCGATCTCATCGAGAAATACAGTGCCGCCTTTGGCACTCTCGAATTTGCCCTCGCGCCTACCGAGAGCACCGGTGAACGCGCCCTTCTCGTGACCGAAGAGCTCCGACTCCAGCAGCTCCGCGGGAAGAGCTGCACAGTTCACGACGACAAAAGGCTTATCGGCACGACGGCTGTGGTGATGGATGGACCGCGCGACCAGTTCCTTGCCCGACCCTGATTCGCCGAGCACCAGGACGGCTGCGTCGGTCAAAGCCACCCGGCCAATCGCCTTATAGAGGTCGATCATCGGGCGGGACATTCCCACGATCAGCTCCGGTCCTGCATCATCTAACGACCGTGAAGATTTCTCTGCACGCAATTGCTCGACCTCGCGTTGCAGCCTGAGGTGGTGCAAAGCGCGCCTCACTGTCGCCACAAACTCGTCCATATCAAGTGGCTTGGTGATGAAGTCATAGGCGCCGAGCTGAATAGCTGTCATGGCATTCTGCCCTGTGCCGTGCGCTGTCATCACGATGACCGGCAACTGCTGCAAGAGTCCTGCGTCACTCAATTTACGTAACAGCGACTCGCCGTCCGCGACGGGCATCTTCCAGTCGCAGAGAACGAGGTCGGGCGACTTCCGATCCAGAATCTCGAGAGCTTCCCGTCCGTTCTGCGCCTCTTCTACCGCGTAGCCAATCTGGTTGAGGATTTCGCGCAGGGTAAGGCGCAAATTGCGCTCATCGTCGACGATAAGGATGCGTTCACTCATCCGTCTCCCCTTCCACGTTCGGCGCCAGTTTCTGGAGAGTGGCGGGGGCCTCCTCCGATTGAAGTCGCAGCGTCACCACGGCTCCCCCCCGCGCGCTGTTCGCCACCACCAACTGCCCTTCATGTGCCTCGATGATTTCATACGCGATCGACAGCCCCAGCCCCGTTCCCTTCTGTTTGGTCGTGAAAAAGGGATCGAGCGCGTGAGTCGCGACATCCGGCGGAAATCCGGCACCCGAGTCTCCAATTTCGACTTCTGCCCACGGGGCACGGGCGCGAATCGAGCACTCTATCCAGCGCTGATCCTCAGGTCGAGTTTCGACCGCTTCCATTGCGTTTCCAATAATGTTGTCGAGCACCTGACGCATCTGGTTCCGATCAATCGAAGCAAAAACCGGATCGGACGCAACAATCTCAGTGTGAATCCCGCGCTCGGCGGCAGCGCCTCTGTACGATTCCGCCACCTGACGGCAGAATGTACTCAACTCGACCACGTCTCGGTCCAAGCGGATCGGCCGTGAAAAATAGAGGAGCCGCTCGATCATGGCATCGAGCCGCGCGATCTCCTCCAGTGCAATCTCGGCGTTTCGGTTTAGGGTCGGATCTGCAGTCGTGTGCTGCGACATCTGGATCCGCAGTCGAATCGTGGCGAGCGGATTCCTGATTTCGTGCGCGATTCCAGCGGCGACCTGACCCAAGGAGGATAATCGTTCCTGGTGACGCAGCTTCGCCTCCAGCCGCTTTTCATTTTCATTCTTACTGCGGAGCGTGGATGCCAGTACGTCAATCTCGCGGAGCAGGATTTCAAATTCTGCCAACTGCAGAGGCGCAGGTCGTGGCGACGAGAGATCTGCGCCCAAGCCGCCGAGATAGCCCCCCACCGAATGGACCGCTTTCTCGACCTCTGAAACCGCCAGGAATGCGATGACTGCACACAGCAGAGCGCCGAGCGCAAAGGCGATCATGCCGCCCAGCAGTCGGCCATTGGTCGCTGCGTTCAGCCCAGGCATGCGCTCCATCATCCACGTGCCGCCGACGGTTTTTCCATCCACTGCAATCGGCCATGCGGCGAAGACGGTTGCATCGCGTGGGCCTGTGAAACGAAGCATCTGCATCTGCCCGGTGCGCAGCGCCTCTCTTGCCATTCCGGTGATGGCAGGCGCTTCGTGTATCGGAATATCGGTCTTGAGACCCGGGCCAGGATGGGTCGGGAAAGCGTACCCAAGAAGGGCGTCATCCGCTTTAGAGTAAAAGCCGCCTTCAATTCCGGGCTCATGCTGCAGGACTGCAGCGGTCATCAGCGAGAGAAGCTGATTCGATCCAGGCCTGTCGGGAGCCTCGATCGCAGGCTCTGTCGAATGGCGCGCCTCCCATGTCGAGCGATTGACCGAGTCTTCGGCCAGCGTCTGGGCCAGCGTTCCCAAGTGGGCCTGCGCCGCAGCCAGCGTGGAAGACTCACTGTTGTGCAGCAGAATTAGGAACGCCGTCGCGGCGCCCACCAGTAGGATGCAGGTGAGCATCGCGAGCAGATAAATCCTCGACCGCAGGCTGGGGGCAAAAACTCGCATGATACCTGCTAGTGGATGCTGACTTTTGCTCCGGCGGCGGCATGGGCCAAAGACAGCGTACGACCGCGGGAAAGGCATGCGGCATGGACCGTACCATCGTTTGTGTACTTCATGATCGATGCCGAGCGTTAGAGCTGTGGCAGCGGTGGATCAGCTGAGGTTACAGAAGCCGTAGAAGCCGGCGGACCGGAAACCCCAGGAGGCAGGCCACCAAGGGCTTGCGGTGGTGGCGTCGCAGCCGGAGCCCCCACTCGCCCGCTGGCGATCAGTGCCCGCTCCATGGAGTGATCGCAGGCAGCAAGCAGAGCATCGGCAGCGCGAGCCATTGCTCCCGCCTGCTCAGGCTTTTGACTGTTGAGCAGGTTCTGCGCTTTCTGTTGGAAGCGCGTGGACTCCTGGAGGAGCCTATGCACTTCAGCGTCTACCGCGTCAGGTGAAGCTGCGATCTGCGCCGCTACATCTGCCCTGTGCTGCGTCAACCGCCCCAGATCGCCATACACCCGGGCCACTGGATCGGGTCCCGCGAAGGATTGAGGCGGCAAGGGAATTCCAGGCTGCGTCGTCGCCATCAGGTGTGCGGAGGTCAGCTCATCGGTTGCTCGCGCCAGATCCGTCGCAATCATTGCAGCTTCTCGCGCAGCGACGAAGTTGCTGGCTTGGTACCAGGTGAGGGCCTGCTGGTAAGCGCTCTTGCTCTGAATAAGAAGATTGGCCGCACCTTCCGCGTTGTTGCTGCCGGCCATCAACGTGCTGCGGCCGATCGCGTCGTAGGCGCCCTGCACCGCGGCACCGGCATCCTGCTGCGTCGTCATCAGGGGATTTGCAGGCAAGGGTGGCCCCGGAGCCGGCCCGCCTGGAGGCGGTGGAGCAGGCTGTGCGACAGCGGCGAACGTTCCGAGCAGCAACCCAGCCGTGACGAAGATGGCGGCGATAGGCCGCCTGCGGCGGCGGGACTTTAGGCGATTCAGAGATGGAAACATTATGGTTCACTCCTAGGCGATTCTGTTCCTTCGTCCGGAGTGAAGTGCACGCACGGCACCATTCTCATGAGAGGACGTTCCGCGGGTTTAACTTCGGTCGATTGTTGCCGTTTCCGTTGATCGGCCGTGACGCTCGCATCCCGACATGGCGTTCGCTTTGCGTACAGACCTGTACGCTTTCCGCACTGCCGAGCTGCTGCGCAGTGCCGGGAACACTGGGATTTCGATAATCCCGGGATTGGCATTCCACTTGCCATTGAGGAAGCAGTTAGAGTTCGACCGCTTCCCGACATCAGAAAATCCCATGGCAACCCACTCGAACCGATATTCGACCGGATTACTCACGCTATCGCTGATTCTGCTGGGGGGATGCGCCACAATCGGTCCCGTTTTGCCTCCGGCTGCGCCGCTTCCTGCCGATATCGCTGGAGTGCTCCTGTTCGCCGCGCTGATCGGTGCTGGTGGGCTTTCGGTGCGAGACCGAAATCGCCAGGGCGCACCACGCTTGCATGACGATTTTGCCCTCGCTCTGCTGAAGGAGCGGTACGCCCGCGGCGAGATTGACCGCGAGACTTTCCTCGAGCGACTGCATGACATTGAGTCTGTCGGCAGTCGCAGCAGAGCTTCGTGATGTCGCCTCTGTCCAAAGCGAAATCCATCCACGCACTGGAGTGGCTCAACTTTTTTGTTGCGGATGTGCAGACCGGCCTAGGTCCTTTCCTAGCCGCTTATCTCGCGGTCAACGGGTGGAGTCCCGAAAGGCTGGGAGTCTTCCTGACCGCGTGCGGAGTGATACCGATTGCTTTGCAAATACCAGCAGGCGCGTTGGTCGACGCGGCTCGCCGAAAACGCATGCTGGTAGGTGCATCGATAGTCTTTATTGCGCTGGGCGCGCTATTGCTCGGGTGGCGAGCCACGTTTGCCGTGGTGACTTCGGCTCAGGCGGTACTCGCTCTGGCGGGTCTCTTCCTCGCTCCGGCCTTGACCGCTATCACCATGGGCATCGTAGGACCACCGGGATTCGACCGTCAGCTCGGTAGAATTCAATCGTTCGCTGCGGCAGGCAACGTCGTCACCGCCTTATTGATGGCCGGGGTAAGCTACTGGATCGGAATCCGCAATGTCTTCTTTTGTTCGGCCCTCCTCGCCGTTCCGACCATCGTCTTTCTCTTTCGCATACACAGCAGCGATATCGACCTGAGCCTTGCGCGCGGAGCCCCTCGCGAAGGTTCACAAAAAGCTTCAGGGATTCTGAGCGTTCTGCTCAAAGATCGCGTACTGCTGATCTTCTTTTTCTGCGCGGCCCTCTTCCATCTGGCCAATGCGGCTATGCTCCCTCAACTCGGAGAGATGCTCGCCCATGGCGACAAGCGAACGGCAGGACCGCTAATGTCTGCCTGTGTTATTGTCACGCAGCTGGTCATCACTGTAGCTGCCGCAGGCACCGGCAGGCTGGCCGCTGCCATCGGACGCAGGCCCCTGCTGCTGGTCGGTTTCGCCGCTCTGGTCACACGAGGCTGCCTCTACACCGTGGTTCGCGGCGAAGCTGCACTCATCGCCGTGCAGCTTCTAGACGGTGTCGCAAATGTCATTTTCGGGGTCGTCTCCGCGCTGGTTGTGGCCGATCGCACAAACGGCACCGGCCGCTTCAATCTTGCACAGGGGGCGCTGGCCAGCTTTGTTGGCATCGGTGCGGCTTTCAGCACCACATGGGGTGGGTTTCTGATTCAGCGCTTCGATTACAACGCGTCGTTCCTGGGACTGGCTGCCGTGGGGCTGATCGCCTTCCTGCTACTCTTTGCGCTCTTCCCCGAAACTCGCACCGGTCACGGTCTGATCTTTTTGCAAAAGGAGCCAGCACCCTTGCATGAAACCAATTGAAGCCCTTCCTACTCCACAACCTGTCGACGTCACCGGAATTGTTTCCTGGGCCCATATCGGCGATCTGCATATCACCACAAGCGAACAGCAGAATTACACGGATCTGCACGACATCCTGACGCAGCTGAATGCTTCATTCACCAGGGGTCTCAATTTTGCTTTTCTGCCCGGTGACATCGCGGAACACGGTGCACCCGAAGAGTTTCAGCTTGCGCGCTCCGCGCTCGATCGCCTGCATCTTCCGTGGTTCTCCATCGTTGGCGATCACGATGTGCACACACGTAGTTTTGAACCGTTTCACAACGCCGTATCCCCTGCACTCTGCTACGTATTCGACTGTGGCGACTATCGTTTTGTCGCTCTGAATGCGTTTGCGAAGCCTGCTCCTGACAGCCTTCTGCTGGGCGAAGATCAGCTGTCCTTTCTGAAACAGCAATTCGAAGACGTCGCAACATTGGCCAAGTCATCGGTCATCTTTCTGCATTGCTATCCAAGCGATCTCAAGCAGGATTATGAGAGAGTACGCAAGCTGATTGGGCGATTTTGCCCGCTCCTCGTCGAAATGGGTCATACCCATTACAACGAGGTTGCGCAGGACGAACCGACACTTTATGCCACCACTCGATCGACCGGACAGATCGAAGAAGGCCCGGCCGGATTCTCGATTACCAATCTCGATCACGGCTGCGTGAGCTGGAAATTCAGGGAATTGCAGAGCTCTGCGCCGTTCGTCATGATCACCAGCCCGGCCGACTGGCGGCTTATACCCCGCAATTCCATCCACCAGCTGCTCTCAGCCTCCATTCGCGTAAAGGTCTGGAGTCAGAGTCCGATCAGAATGGTTCTTGCCGACACCGACCGTCAGTCTTCGATCCCTTTGGAGCGAATTCCGGAGACCAATGTCTGGCTGAGTCCGGTGCTCACCTCTCTCGATTCCGTTGAGGCGATTCGAGTCACTGCTACTGCTGCTGACGGAACGGCTGGGTACGATGAGATTCAGCTGCCGCATCCGTCCCGACGTAGCCCGCCTCTACAACCGCGCGATCAGGACAATGTCGTGGGCGCATGGCCTGAGCGCGGTATCCTTGGCACCCAGCTTGGTCCTAACAAAAACGGCAGGAAGTGGTGACCGGACACATTCTCATCTGGAGCATATCCGCACTCAGTATCGCGTTGATGCTCCTGCGCCCTTTCGGCGTCCCCGAGGTTGTCTGGACTGCAAGCGGAGCGCTGTTGCTCTGCGCGCTGCGCCTCATCCCCTTACATCTCGCTGGTCATGCCGTCGCCGAAGGGCTGGATGTCTATCTCTTTCTCACCGGCATGATGTTGCTGTCGGAATTAGCGAAGGAGCATGGCGTCTTTGAGTGGCTGGCGAGCATCGCGGTCAGCCGCGGTGATGGCTCGCCCGTGCGCCTGTTCACGCTGATTTATGCGGTGGGCACGGTGGTCACTATCTTCATGTCGAACGATGCTACCGCCGTTGTGCTCACTCCTGCAGTCCTGGCCGCCGTGAAGCGCGCGCGGGCCTCGCCGCTGCCGTATCTGCTCACATGCGCCCTCATCGCTAATGCAGCCAGCTTCGTCCTGCCTATCTCAAATCCGGCAAACCTGGTCGTCTTTCACGCGGCCATGCCGCCGCTGGTGCGCTGGCTTCGTATGTTCGCGGTTCCTTCTGTAGTATCCATCGTTGTTACGTACGGCTTGCTGCTCCTGTTCTGCCGCAAGCAGATGAAAGAACCGTGCGCGGGTTCCAAAACCGTAACCAGCCTCTCGGGGCCGGGAAAGATCAGCCTGTTCGGCATCCTTTCCGTGGCGGCGGTCCTGCTCGTCGCCTCAGCTTTCAAAGCCGACTTGGGACTGCCGGCTTGCGTTGCCTCGGTGGTGATTGCGGGAATTGTTCTAATCCGAGAAAGACGAAGCCCATTGCATTTAGTCCGCGAGATTAGCTGGAACGTATTGCCCCTCGTGGCCGCGCTGTTCGTAATTGTGGAAGCCGTCAAGAGCGCGGGGGCTCTCAGTATGCTGCATACTGCGCTCGTTCATGCTATTGAGTGGCCCTCCGCTGCCTCCGCTTTCGCCGTCGCTGGGCTGCTTGGCTTTGGCACCGATCTCGTGAATAACCTGCCGCTGGGCTTGCTCGCTGGGTCCACCCTGCAGAGCCTGCCATTTCATCCGGTCCTTACGCGGGCAGTTCTCATTGGCGTCGATCTCGGACCCAACCTGTCGATCACCGGATCTCTCGCGACCATCCTTTGGCTTATCGCTATTCGCCGCGAAGGACTCCACGTGAGCGGCTATCAGTTTTTGAAAGCGGGAATCATGATCATGCCCATTACGCTGGCGCTGACGATCGGTGCGGCGCTGCTGTTTACATCCCACTGAAACCCGAGTGAGAACCATGAAGGCTTCCTGGATATATCCATTCATCATCGTTGGAGGCGTGCTGCAGGCTGTCGGGGCACCAATGAACGGTCAACTGTTTGCGTCATTTCACAACAAGTGGCTGGCATCGTCTGTCTCCTTTCTTCTTGTCACCTTCTTTTTCGTGACGATGTTTCTCATCTTCCCACGCCCCCTGCCCACCATGCAGCAAGTAATTCAGATGCCGTGGTGGGCGCCCGTTGGAGGTTTGGTCGGTGCGGTACAGGTATACGCTGGCTTAACTTTGGTCAAACGGGTGGGGGCAGGACCCTTCATGGGCCTCACCGTCACAGCTGCGCTTGTTGCGTCGCTTCTGATCGACCATTTTGGCTGGTTCAACATCCCACCTCACTCCTTGAATTTCTGGCGAGTCGGAGGCGCTCTGCTGATGATCGCTGGAATCGGCCTTGTCACTCGCTTCTGAGGTCTCCGGTCATCCCCGTGACCCGATTTCGTAACTTGCGGTACTGCGCCACGCCCGATTGAATGCGCAGAGCGAAGGGCATTTATGTGTGGCCGTATGCTCTGGCTCATTTCACTGACCAGCACTCCTTATTTGTCTTCTGAGTTTGGAAATCAGCCGCTTCAACTGATGGATCTCATCCTCCAGCGACCGAAGATGATTGCCGTTTGGGGGCACCAGACCTTGTGTTTCTGAGGCTGCACAAGACGCCAGCCGCATTCCTTGGTCTGTCCCCGCCGCGAAACGCGTGTTTCGTCTTCTTGGAACGCCAGAATTGGTTCGGCCCAATTCAGCTGCGTGCGAATTCGGTCGATAATTTAAACGGGCCATCGCAGACAGTACTTTGCGCCTGGTCTTGTCTGAAACACAGCGGTCGTTGTTCGAGACTCGCGATACGGTTGCTGTCGAAACTCCGATAAGCCTCGCGACCTCTCGCATTGTGCATGGCACGGTAGTTTAAGTCCTCCGCTGGCCAGGTGTTGAATCAGAGCCCATGCTGTGATTCAGGCTGAGAGCGCTGATAATCGAATCGAGAATGCATTTCCTTCATTTGGGCGTCGAACCATTTTCCCCGGACCGACGCGAGAATGACGAACAATCCTAAAGACGGGTACGTGCACGGCGTTGAGGGCTCACGGTACCCGAAGGGAGTGGCGACTGTCAACCCATGAGCTAAATCGAAGAACGCCGGAGCCGCTTGCCCCAGCGCCATCCCGATTTCAACGGCTCCTCGGAAAATCGTGCATTGTCCATTCCAGCCATTGGTTTGGGGCATCCGAAGAGATTTCCGTCACCGAATTCAACGACTCAGGCCGCAGGATTCAGATGGAATAAGTGACGTTCTCCACCTCTGGATTCGTTTCTAATACCTCCAGCCGGACCGTGTTGATAAAGATGCGAGGAAGGGGCGGTTTCACAATTTCAGGGTTTCACTCTTGTACAAAATGTGTACGTTCACGTACACTGGCACGCCGAGAGGGCAGTGAGCACATGAGATCTCCCCAACGCATCCTCCTGGGACTCTTGTTCGTCGTCACGCTTCGTCAACTTTCCGCGCAGCAGCCCGCGGAACCCTACGATCCAAGCCCTCTCGACGGGGATGCCTACTATCTGATTAATCAGAAGGCGGGGCTGCAATTGGATTTGCCGGGTCACGGCGGGCCGCTTTCGGCCAGCCCTGTTCTTCAATCCCGCAGTTTCACGAGCCTGAGCCAAAGATGGGGATTGACGCGATTGCCGGATGGGAATTGGGAAATTAGCAATGAATCCAGCCACCGATGCCTCACCTCGTTCGGGCTGGCGGTTGCGCAAGCGCCATGCCTGACCCTCAGAAATCAAGAGTGGGCATTTCAGCAATATGCGAATGGCTACAGGACCATTCGCAATATTGGCACCAATCAGCTTCTGAAGGCCAACGGGCCAACCGCAAGCGTTACGCCTATTGCAGAGTCCGACTCTGCGTCGCCGCAGCAGGAGTACCTTTGGTTGCTGCGTCCCGTATTCTTCCGTGGCAGCCATACAGCAGAGCAGGAAAAGATGGAACAGTTGCGGGTCGCAAACAATTTACCGTGGTGGAAGGATGCGACAGTACCCGGAGACATCCTTCAGATCCTGAAGAACCATGGCTTCAATACCATCCGATTAAGCCCAACCTCCACGCCGCCTTACTATCCCAATCAGCAGCCTGGGACCTGCTCGGGCAATTCGTGCTACATCGAAACCGATGCGCAAGATCTGGATTTTGCCAAACGCGCTCGTGACCTGGGTATGAGTATTGAACTTACGCTCTTCTATGATGGTGGCCACTCTGCAACCATACCTGGCGCATGGGCAAACGACTCAGCTGCTCAACTCCAGACGGATTTTTACAACTACACCAAAAGCGAAATCGAGATGTACCGAAAAGCCGGGGTGATGCCTGACCTGGTCTCGCTGGGAGATGAAGTCGATACCGGGTTCTTCGGCCCGAACTACTATCCCTGGACCAACTTCGCCAATTTCGCAACCTTACAGAGAGCGGGTATGCAGGCGATTCACGATGCCGCCGCAGATAGTTCCATTGGCGCTCCAATTCCAGCTCCGCTGACGTGCATCCATGTCACGCCGGCCTTCAATCTATCCACGTTTTTCCAAGACGTAAATGCTTACGGAATTCCGTACGACGCAATGTGTCAGAGCTATTATGCCGTATACCATGGGCCGCTGACGCAAGCGCAAGCGAACGCGGCGAATCCCCTCTCTCAGCCTGTAGAACAGCCCATGCTTGAGCAAGCAATCGCGACGATACAGAAGCCGGTCTTCATCATCGAAACGGCCGAGCATTTCGAAGAGGGATTCTTGGTGGACGATCCCTGGTACTATCCCTCGACGCCGGCAAACCAGAGGCAATTCCTCATCGACCTCACGGGCGTGCTGAAGGCCCTGCCGAACAACTACGCAATGGGTATAGAGTACTGGGCGCCGAACGACGTAATGATGCCAGATGGAACCGGACCGTATGGTTCTTTCCAGGACGACTACACCACAGTTAATGCGTTGTATCAGTGGTGGGGCCTTTCCCTCTTCGCCAACGCAGATACGAACTACATCGTGGATGCGAGCTCTCCTCAATACTCGAACGCTCTTCCGGGACTCGACGCGGTTGGCGGAAGGCTCGATTCAACAATCCCCTACAAGTTTGTCAACGCGGCTACGCACGGTGATCTGCAGCCGATTTGGTCAGGCAATGGCATCAACGCTGCAGTGACAACGGGAGTTGATTTTGGCGTAACGACAACATGGCAGCAGTGGAAGATTGCCAGCAATGGCGATGGATATTTTTCGATCGCCAATGAGAGCGCGTCAACGCAAGGATCACAGGCTCTCCTCAGCGGCTCTGGCACCTCCTCGTCGTCTGATCTGGTGGTACAAGCGGCGGCGAATAATACCGCTCAGCAGGAATGGGACGTGCAGTCCGCAGGTGACGGTTACTACCATGTCGTGAACAAAGCAAGCGGCCTCGTCTTATCGATCGGCGCGGGTGGCAAGGCGGTCGAGCAGGAGGAGTCGACTGCGGCATCGCAGGAATGGATGATTGTGCCGGTGCAGGTCAGCGTTGACTTGCGATGGCCTGCTCTGTAAGCCGGCTTAATCGACATTACACTTTCGTAAAGGATTGCGATCCTCCAAGATTCATGAGGATGCTGACAGTTCCACATGAAACTCCATGTTTGGGCCTCTGACTTCGTATCGTTGATTTCGCGTCTAGCGAAGGCATCTGCTCTATTTCTCTGCGTTGGGATCTCCCTCATTTCCATTGGCCTATACGGCCAGGAACCGGTCAAGGTCACTCTGGACGGCGGCGGGCCTGGCCTCAGGTTCGAAGGTTTGGGTGCCGTGAGCGCCGGAGCCTCGTCTCGGTTATTGATTGACTATCCCGAGCCGGAGCGCAGTCAAATCCTGGATTATCTGTTCAAGCCCAATTATGGAGCAGCCTTACAGCACTTGAAGGTTGAGATTGGGAGTGACGTGAACTCGACGGACGGGTCCGAACCCAGCCACATGAGATCAAGAGGAGATGCGGACTACGATCGCGGCTACGAGTGGTGGCTCATGACAGAAGCCAGGAAGCGCAATCCGAAGATAATTCTTGACGCGCTGCCCTGGGGAGCGCCGGGCTGGGTCGGCGACGGTCACATCTACTCAAATGATATGGCCGACTACGTGGTTGATTTTCTGAAGGCCGCGGCAAGAGAACATCACACGGAAGTGCAATACGTTGGGATCTGGAACGAACGGATGTACAACAGCGAGTATGTCAAGGCACTCCACGCGAAATTAGTGAGCGAACATCTGTTGGCGAAGATCGTGTGTTGCGACTCATATCCCGGCATTCCCTTCGGGGAATGGGGCATCGTTGACGCCCTCGCAGCGGATCCTGTTCTGAAAGGCGACATTGCAGCCATTGGGGTCCATTATCCGCGAGAACGAAGCGCCCCTCCTTCTCCGGACTCAGCGCGTGCACTCGGGATCCCTCTCTGGTCGAGCGAGGACCAGCCGAATCCTGGATCCGGTCCCTTTGTTTCGCGTGACTGGCGAGTCGGCGGCAGAATCCTCGCACGCCAGTACATCAACAACTATCTTGAAGATCGATTCACCAAAACCGAAATCTGGAGTCCGGTAACTTCCTACTACGATTTGCTTGCCGCCCCGAACTCGGGTTTGATGTATGCGAACACTCCCTGGTCGGGCCACTACGAGGTTCAGGGAACGATTTGGGCCACCGCGCACACGACCCAGTTTGCCGAACCCGGGTGGCAGTATCTCGATGCCGCCTCAGGCCACCTCCCAAAAGGAGGAGCGTACGTATCTCTTCGATCAACCAATAAGAAAGATTGGAGCGTGGTACTCAATACGATCGGCGCCCCTGCAGCCCAGACCGTCGCATTTCAGGTTCAAGGCGGACTCTCTTCCGGTCATGTCTACGTTTGGGAGACGAATAATACGCACACCTTCGAACGTGTTTTCGTTATTGCACCCCATAATGGTGGCTTCTCCTACACCTTTGATCCAGACTCTCTTTACTCTTTGACCACAACCACGGGCCAGGCGAAAGGAACGGCCGTGCCACCAGCCGACAAGCCGTTTCCCTTTCCTTATCTGGATACGTTTGATCACTCGCCGAAGGGCCGCGCGGCGCGGTTTCTTGCAGATCAGGATGGTGCTTTCGAAGTTCAGTCCTGTCGGGGACGAGACGGACTCTGCCTGCAACAGGTCATTACACGCACACCCATACCATGGGCTCCCTTACCAGATCCTTTCACGATCGCCGGCGATGTCCGGTGGGCAGACTATACATTGTCGGCTGATGTTCAGATCCCGACGTATGGCAGCGCAGCGCTTATGGCACGCATCGACTCAGCCGATGTCTTCAAGGACAGGACAGCCCTGTATCCGAGTGGATACATCTTCCGCGTCTCCAGAGACGGGCACTGGGAGATTCTCTCCACCCATTTCAAAAGCCCGACAGCTACGCTTGCATCCGGAGTTGTCTCGGATATGGGGCAGGGTTGGCACCATCTTAGGCTGGCCTGCCATGGTACGACGATCGAGGCAATCCTCGACGCTCGCAGAGTGGCGGTAATCGATGACACCAGTCACAAGTCAGGCATGATCGCGATTGGAGCGGACTGGAGCCAAGTGCAATTCGACAATCTGTCGATTGAGCCGAACTAAGTTCGACGAACCCAGATATGACAGCGCCCGGGGCGACAAAACGTCTCGTACCCAACCGCCAAGTGGACATAGCTGTATTTTTTAAGTTAACCGAGAAAACTGCGCTCGTTGTTTACAAAGGATGCGTGTGAGGCAACTTCGTTTCGCCATCTTTTTTATTCTCACGTTGTCCGCGCTGCCTGTTGCAATAACGGCGCAAGACTCGCAATACAAGTTGACGGCGGACTCAGATGCCAAAGCCGGCGTTCCGGAGGGCGAAGTGATCGGTCCCCTGCTGCATCAGGACCGTGCCTATCCGGGTATCAGCAGAGAGTACTGGATCTACGTGCCGAAACAGTATGATCCGGCGAAGTCAGCAAGCTTAATCGTGTTTCTTGATGGGTTCCAATACCTTCGCGATGACTATTTCGTTCATGCACGTCATGTTCTGGACAACCTTATCGCCTCCCATGCGATTCCGACGATGATCGCGGTATTTGTCAATCCAGGGCATCCCCCTGGAGGACAGTCTCCTGATGCCAAAAGCTGGGAAACGTCCAACCGTGCGACAGAATACATCACAACCAGCGCCCGTTTTGGAAACTTTCTTGCGGATGAGTTTCTGCCCGATGTTCTTAAAGGGTACAACGTATCGCCATCGTCCCTCGACCACTGTATCGTCGGGGCGAGTCAGGGCGGCGCCGGGGCATTTATCGCAGCCTGGAGCCGTCCGGATTACTTTTCAAAGGTCATAACTCACGTAGGCAGTTTTGTGAATGGTCCGCACATTTATCCAGAGCAGGTGCTTGCTCTCGAGGGCGAGAAGGTAATCCGGATTTCTATTCAGGAGAATGCATATGACAATCGCCACGACGAGAGTCCAACTGCGGACTGGGTTACCCAGAATTTGCGGCTGTACCAGGCGCTAAGGACAAGGCACTATGATGTGCAACTTGTCTGGGGCCAGGGAAATCACAGCCTCGTCTACGGAGGCGTGGTTCTGCCGGATCAATTGCGGTGGATATGGCGCGACGCTCACTGAAAACTATTCACGCAGGGCAACCGATTAACGCAGTGCAACCGTTTTCTGAAAATCGCATGGTGGACCAAACATGAAAATTCGCGAGTTGAAGACTTATTTGGTACCGCCCCGCTGGCTGTTTCTCAAAGTTGAAACGGATGAGGAAATTTCTGGGTGGGGAGAGCCTGTCCTTGAGGGTCGTGCCGAAACGGTGCAGGCCACAGTTCACGAACTGGCAGACTACCTGATTGGTAAAGATCCGACCCCGATTGAAGACCTTTGGAACGTGCTCTTTCGTGGGGGCTTTTACAGAGGCGGTGGCATCCATATGAGTGCGCTCGCGGGGATTGACCAGGCCCTGTGGGATATACGGGGGAAGGTATTAGGTCAACCCGTACATCGTCTCCTGGGTGGACCGGTTCGGGAGCGCATCAGGGTCTATACATGGATCGGCGGGGACAGGCCCGCCGATGTCGCAAAAGGGGCTCGCGAAGTAGTGAGTCGAGGGTTCACTGCCCTGAAGATGAATGGCACGGCAGAAATACAGTTTGTCGACTCCTTTTCCAAGATAGATCTTCTAGTTGAAAACCTGACGGCCGTTCGGGATGCCGTTGGGAACGATGTCGGCATAGCCGTAGACTTTCACGGCCGAGTGCATCGGCCGATGGTAAAGCCCTTATTTCACGCTCTCGAACCGTTTCGGCCAATGTTCATCGAGGAGCCGCTCCTCAGCGAACATGCTGACGCTCTTGCCGGGGTAGCGAACTCCGCCATACCGATCGCGTTGGGAGAACGCCTCTACTCGCGATGGGATTTTAAGGGCATCCTGCAACAAGGCTACGTCGACATCATCCAGCCCGATCCGTCGCACGCGGGGGGCATTACAGAAACGCGGAAGATTGCTTCAATGGCGGAGTGCTACGATGTCGCACTTGCGCTCCATTGCCCCCTTGGGCCCATCGCGCTTGCTACCTGTCTGCAAATCGATGCCGTTTGTTATAACGCCACGATCCAGGAGCAGGCCCTCGGAATCCACTACAACAAGGAAGATGGCCCGCTCGATTACATCAGAGATCCATCGGTTTTTTCCTGTAGCGATGGATACGTCGCTATACCCGACGGACCTGGCCTTGGGATTGACATTGACGAGGAGTGTGTGAAGGAGGGGGCTCGACAGGGGCATCGATGGCGCAATCCTCTGTGGCGGCACCAGGACGGAAGCGTTGCTGAATGGTGAAGCAATGGGACATATCAGCGATCGAACCAGCAAAGCCAACCCAGCAACGCTTTTACGTAATGGGAATGCTCTTTGTAAGTGTTGTGATCAACTACCTTGATAGGAGCAATCTTTCGATAGCCGCGCCACGTCTGACCAATGAGATGCAGTTGAGTCCTAAAATGCTGGGCGCGACTCTATCCGCGTTTGGGTGGATGTACGCATTTCTCCAAATACCTGCGAGTCGACTCGTCGATCGGATGAACCCCCGGTCACTCTATGCACTGACACTCGCTCTATGGTCCCTCGGCACCTTGGCCATGGGATTCGCTGGAACTATTCTTCAAATCCTGGCGCTGCGTATCGCCATAGGTGCGTTTGAGGCACCCGCCTACCCCATCAATAATCGAATCGTGACGGCTTGGTTTGGGGAGACCGAGAGAGCAGGCGTTATCGGCTTTTACACCTCCGGCCAGTTCGTCGGCCTCGCCTTTCTGACGCCGTTGTTGATGTGGATCGAAGTGCATTTTGGCTGGAGAGCGGTATTCCAGGCAACCGGGCTTGTGGGGCTTGCCTGGGCATTTGTCCTGTGGGCCTGGTATCGCGAGCCGCTCGAATCTCCATGGGTTAATGAATCAGAGTTGACGTTGATCGCGGATGGAGGAGGTATTCCCAATCTTGGACAACACCTAAGCCAAGCCGGCAAATCGACGATCCTTAAGGATCTTCGATTCTTGCTAAGCGAGCCAAAGCTGATTGGCCTCTATGTGGGACAGTTTGGTCTGTCATCGACGCAATGGTTTTTTCTGACTTGGTTCCCAACTTACCTTGTCCGCTTCAGGCATATGACAGTCACTTCGGCGGGAGTTGCGGCGTCTCTGCCATTTCTGGCAGCATTCTTCGGAGTTCTCTCAGGCGGGATATTGTCGGACTGGCTCATTCGTGGAGGGCGGACTTTAACCGTGGCGAGGAAGACGCCCATCATTATTGGTCTGATCCTGGCAAGTACCGTTTCACTTGCGAACCTTACGACCAACTCCTCGATGATTTTGTTTCTAATGAGCTGTTCTTTCTTCGGTTCCGGCTTCGCATCTATTAGCTGGTCTGTCGTTTCTGCTATGGCTCCTCAAAGATTGATCGGTTTGACGGGAGGGGTCTTCAACTTCGTCTCGAACTGCTCCGCTATCGTTGTGCCCATTGTGATCGGCTTCCTGGTCCGCGGCAATAGCTTTTCCATGCCTCTCCTGTTTATTTCGGCCACGGCTTTAATGGGAATTGGATCATTTCTCTTTCTGGTGGGGGACATCCGCAGACTGGACGACGGGAGCACGTCATGATCGTTGTGAATTGGGGGTCCAGTCACTTTCGCGCCTATCGCCTCAATCCGAGCTATGACACAGTGGACGAAAGGGCTTCGAGCGCGGGAGCGGCAGCGATCAGACGGTCGCAGTTTCGTTCCGCGTTGCTGACCGAGGTTGGAGAATGGGTTCGCGATGGTGAGACCAGGATTCTGATGTGCGGAATGGTCGGGAGCCGATTCGGATGGACAGAGGTCCCGTACGTCCCCCTCGCTGCCGGTATCGAGGAGATCTGCCACGGTGTCGTGTCTCTGGACTTACCGGACCTCGATGTGCGAATTGTTCCAGGTCTGCTCGGGTCGGATGTCTCCGGAATCGCTGAGGTCATGCGTGGGGAAGAGACGGAAATCATGGGTTGTGTTGAGTTCGCAGACGATGGGATGCTCGTGCTGCCCGGAACTCATACGAAATGGGTCACGCGTTGCAGACCCAAAATCGCCTCCTTTTCCACGTACATGACGGGAGAGTTATTCAGCGCGGTGCGTGTGGGGACGATGCTGGCGCAATCGATGGTTGGAGACGACGGCTCTGGATTCGAAAGCGGTGTCGAGCGCGCCCAGGAGCCGGGAAGCCTGGCTCATCACCTCTTCGGTATCAGATCATCGGTTCTTCTCGGCGATCTTCGCCCCGAGGCCGCAGCCTCGTATCTCTCAGGGCTTCTAATTGGGCATGAGGTCAAAGATCAAATCGACCCAAACGACCAAACACGTGGAGTGCACCTCATCGGGGAAGCTCGGCTCTGTTCTCTCTATGCCCGAGCGATCGTCATGTGTGGAGGGTCAGCCACGACTGAACCGGATGGCGCGGCCCTCCGTGGGCTCATGCAGATTGCTGGGAGATTGAAATGGAACTGAGGGACTGGTTCGGGATATGTCCGCTCATTGCCATTTTGCGCGGTATTACACCTGGAGAGGTGGATGCGACTCTTCACCAACTATGGGATGCCGGAATCCGGATGGCAGAGATCCCATTAAACTCGCCTGAGCCCATCGAAGGCATTAGTCGTGCCGTGCATGGCTTTGGCGACAAGATGCTCATTGGTGGCGGGACAGTAATGTCGCCGTCACAGGTCCAGGAAGTCTACGCCGTGGGCGCTCGTCTCATCGTGACTCCTCATGCCCAGAGTGCGATTGTTCGGGAGGCAAAGCAGTTAGGAATGTTTGCACTACCGGGGGTGGCCACTGCGACTGAGGCGTTTTCAGTGCTTGAGGCAGGTGCGGATGGTGTGAAGATCTTCCCAGCGGAAATAGCCGGGCCACGAATTGTCCCAGCTTTACGCGCGGTCTTGCCGAGAGGGACACTCATTGTGCCAGTAGGAGGCGTTGACGAGAACTCGATCACGACCTGGAAGGCATCCGGTGCTGATGGCTACGGTATAGGAAGTTCGCTCTACAAACCGGGCAGAACAGCCTTCGAAGTTGGTGCGACTGCCAGGCACTTCGTTAAGCTGCTAAATCGCTCGAAGGGCCGCTAGCGCTTCGTTTCGTGAATCCCTTAGCAAACTCGAACATCGCTGTTTCCCGGGCATAGAATCGTATCGGCATTCAGCCACGGCCGATCCGGTTGTTCTCTTTCTGCTTTCGGCTCGATGGCGGCAACCATGCGCGCACTTCGAATCAGACTTTTTGGCAGGCAAAAGCCCGCCGCTTTGCGGATTTTTCCAAAAAATCTTGTCTCCCGCTAGTTCGTCTTCGGCGAAATCAGTCGCGCGCTGTCGCTTCTTCAAGCGAGCGACCCTTCGTCTCTGGCACCGAAAGGAACACAAACGCTGCTCCGACGAAACAGATCAGGGCGTAGATTAGGAAGGCTCCTGACGTTCCCAGGGATTGGTTCAGCAAGGGGAATGTGTAGGTGAGCACAAACGATGCGACCCAGAGCGTTGCCACAGAGATGGAGACCGCTGAGGCCCTCATGCGATTGGGAAAAATCTCGGTGATCAGAACCCAGGTAATGGGTGCCAGCGACATTGCGTAGCAGGCGATAGCGCACAGTGTCAGCGCCAGAACCCAAGAGCCATGCAGGTGCGCGCGATAAGCCAGGCTGGCGGCCAGATGCGAAGCGCCGATCGAGAGGCACCCGAAGATCATCAGCGGCCTGCGGCCAAACCGGTCCACCAGCAACATGGCAATGATCGTAAAGAGCAGATTGATTGCGCCGGTGATGACGATGTTGAACATGATGTCGTTCACACCGTAACCCGCGCTGCGATATACCTCCTCCGCATAGTTGAAGAGGATGTTGATTCCACTGCCTTGTTGAAGGACTGCAAGCGCCATGCCGATAAGTACCAGCTTGCGGCCTGTGGGGGCGAACAGTTCGTGCCATCGCGCCTTGTCCGCAGGAGCGGCGAGGGAGTTCTCTATTGATTCCAACTCCGCCTTCGCGTAGGACGCTCCGCCGATTCGCCGCAGGACGTCGGTGGCTTGCTCCGACCGTAATCGTGCGCTGAGCCAGCGCGGGCTCTCTGGGATGAAAGGCGCAGTCACCAGGAAAATGACCGCTGGCACGGCCACAGCCGTGAACATCCAGCGCCAGCCATACTGAGCATTCCAGGAGGCGGCCAGCGCAGCGCCGTTCAGCCCGGGCGGAACTTTGTGCGCGATACGCCAGTTCGCTACCTGCGCACACAAAATGCCGATCACAATTGCAAGCTGATTGAGGCTCACCAGACGGCCTCGCCACGCCGCCGGGCTGATTTCCGCGATATACATTGGGGAAACGTTGGACGCCAGACCGATCGCAACTCCGCCGGTAATGCGCCATGTGATAAACGCTGCGAACGAAGGAGCCCATCCGGTGAGCACCGACGAAATCGCAAATAGCAGTGCCGAGAGTACGAGAACCTTTTTGCGCCCGATGCGATCACTCGCCTGACCGGCCAAAAGAGAGCCGGCAAAACAGCCAATGAGTGCGCAGCTATTGGCCCAACCGACCAACGCATCAGAGTTAAGATGAAACCAGGCTTCGTAGAAGGGCTTAGCGCCTCCGATTACTACCCAGTCGTAGCCGAACAGCAATCCGCCCAACGCCGCAACGAAGGCGATGGTCCAGAGGTAGCCGAGGTGCAGCTCCGCATTCACGTCACTGGTCGGGATGGGAGCCGGAGACGGTCCGTGCATCGTCAGGACACCGCAATCGTTTCGGCGCGCTTTGCCGTCTGGCGCAACAAGTCGGCGGCGCCGGCGTGGTTCCCATCAAGTTCAAGCACCTCGCTGAGGAGCTTGCGGGATTCGGATTGATCTTCCCGGCCTGCTGCGGCCTGCGCTCGGAGGAAAAGCGCGTCAATCCGATTGCGTCGTCGCAGGTCTTCATTAAACAGCAGCATTGCTGGAAGCGATGTCGCGAAAAAGTCGATCTTCGGTTCTGCCCGCTCCAGTTCGAAAGAATAACCGGCGATCTGGTCCAGCACACGATTCGCCTCTTCGTTTCGACCGAGACGCCGATACGCCAACGCAGTCCAGATCGTCATATCGGAAATCGTGCGAACCGCCATTTGTTGGAAGTCACCTTTTTGCAAAGTGACTCGATTCCACCAATGCACAGCGTCCTCATGCTTGCCCTGTCGCTCGCTAACTTCGCCCAGACAGTAAAAGATGTCGCTCTGGTTGGCGAGCAGATGCTTCGCTTCACCGAGGCTCTCCGGTACCCTGAGCGCAGCTTCGAACTGCGTGAGGGCCTTATCGAATTCGCCCTCATCGAGCGCGCGGCGTCCGAGCAACAGGCGCGACCTCACATACTGCGCGAGAACCATGCCCTCGCCGCCCTCCCAGGGTTGAAACTTTCGCTGTAGCAGCAGCGCAAGTGCATCTTCCGGGCGCCCTAACTGGTTGTATAGCGTCGCTAACTCGACAGAAACGTCGTCGCGCATCTGAACAAGATCGGAATGCCGCAGAAGTTCCTCCAGCCTACGCTCCGGTGACTTGCCCACGCGCTTCCATAGCTGGTCGCGCTCATACAGGATTCGCGCGTCGCCAGGATTTGCCTTGAAGGCGCGATCGAAGCTATCGAGCGCTCGCGCTGGGTCACCGAGCACATTGAAATATGCGATCCCAAGGTTGCGATGGAGCACCGCGAATTCAGGATTGATTTGCGAGGCTGCTTCCCATGTTTCTATCGCCTCCTCGTATCTGCGCTTGTCATACAACAAATTGCCCAAGAGATAGCGTGCAGACCAGAGGTTCCCATCCGGGTTGATTGTCGACCGGAGAACCTCCATCTCCTCCAGCCTGCTTGGAAAGCAGTAATCCACGGGTGCAGCATCGGCTTCGCGCAGCATATGGTCCGCATCAGGATTGCCGAGCTTTTTCTGTATCTGTGCGATCGCAAGGAGGATTAACGGCACAGAGCCGTCCCGCGCCTTCAGATCGGCTGAGCTGAGCACTCGCAAAGCCTCTTTATCCTGTCCGGCGCGCAACAGATCGAAAGCGAGGTCAAGGCATTCCTGCCCGTTCGAAGGAGCAATTCCCCTTTGCCAGCGTGCTCCAATGTCGAGTGGATCCAGTCGGAGGGTTGCGCTCACGATCTCGTCAGCACGGTCCGATTCGCCCATCCGCTTCAAGGCCATTGCGAGGAGGTTGCGAGCAGTTAAATTGTCGGCGTCAGCACGAAGGCACCGTTCCGCATGATCGAGGCAGTAAAGCCAGTCACCACGCGCAGCATCGCCTTCTGCCAGCGCGAAATACGCTGGCCCACGCCACGCTGCACTCCACGCCGCTTTGTAAAAGGCGTCGTAAGCCTCTTTCGCTCGGCCCTGATAACGGAGCGCCAGTCCGAGGTTGTAATAGGGCTCGCCATCTCGGGGGTTCGGATTTAGCCGCGTCAGTCTTGCAATAGCGCGCTCGAAGTGCAGGACTGCTTCTTCGAACTCGCCACGCCGGAGACGCCACAGTCCCATCGCGTTGTTGATCCGACTGTCTTCGGGATCTCGCCTAAGCCCTTCCTGCCAGTAAAGCTCCGGCTGCCTGGTGGCATGACGATATTGCTCCAGGTGCAGTCCTGTAAGGTATAGCTCCTCCACGTTTTCCAGTTCTTCTGGAGGTGCAGGTTCCTGGGCTACGACTGGTTGACGTGCAGGAGTCAATCGCGTCGGATCAAATTCAATCAACGTCTTACCCTCGGCGTTGACCGTAAAGGCGAGACTGTCCTGTACGCCTTTTAGTCCAAGTGGGGCTGTAAAAAACGCTGGTTCCGATACCGACAAATCGCTAATCCAACGGCCAAGCTCCTGATCTCCATTCTTGAGAACGACGGTCGCAGCAAGCAAAGGACGAGTTACACACACACCGACCCGTGCCGATTCATTCTCGACGATCAAGCTCACAGCTGCGTTTTGATTGGCGGTTGTGGGCACGCCTATACCGTGAATCGGATACCAGTTCTGGGTGAAGGTCTTCGTCTCCCACGGCCCAAGAAAAGAAAAGTCCGGCTGATTATCGGTGTAAACCCCAGCCATCAACTCAATGTAAGGTCCATCGTCCTCTGTAAGGCTGCGGTCCCAGGCGTAACCGAATTCTTGATTTCCCCAGGTCCACTGTTTCTTGCCCGGAGCAATATGGTGATTCGCGACGTGAACCACGCCGGCATCCGCTTTATGATCGTATCCGCCGGAGAAATCTTCTTCCGTCGCCGTCACCATGTAACTGGTCGGCACGGGGATATTCGCGTACCAGCTCAGATCGTTCGGTGCATAGGATCCATCCGGCCTGAACATGCGAGGCTGCTCGTCCTTTGGAACCCCCGTCCTCGCGCGTTCGCCATAGTCCACGCCGTAGTAGTTTCCATCACTAAGAGGAAAGGTAGTAACTGCGCGTCTGGCGTGGTCCGCAACATATCGCACATCGCCAGGGAAGAATGACTGGTATTTCTCGTGCACCCGAGTAGCAACGTTGGCCCACCAGAGAAAGGTTTGTGTAAACGGTGTCCGGTTGAACAGACGAACCCTTAGTTCCAGCCTTGCCTCGTCGGGATGCAGGCAAACCCCGTGCATGCCTTTCATCCGGAGCATTGGGTCGTGATCGCTGCACCAAACGGTAACGGAACCATCCGGCTCGCTCTCGATCTCGATCTGGACCGGCATGAACGTTGCGGGACGGTGATGCTGGGGCCAGTTGAACTCCACTCCCCCCGAGATCCACGGTCCAGCAAGCCCGACAAGGGCCGGTTTGATCACATTTTGACGGTAGAAGAAATCGTAGCCTGTGGTTTTGTCGAAGCCAATATGGATGCGACCCCCGATGTCGGGAAGGATCATGAGTCGCAGGTACTGATTTTCGATGTGGACCGCGTCCCACATCTTTTTGTGCGGTTGCTCCGCGATGCGATCAATAAAAGGCAGTGGGTATACTCGCCCGCTGCTGCCTTGGTAGACTCGTCTTTCGAGAAACATTGGGTTCAGGTCCGGACTCTCGGGAACCCACGTCAGTATTTCGACATCCTGGCGCCACGCCCTGACCGGCGCATCGAGTCCCGCAGGCGGATCGGGAAGGGCTATCGAATGAGCGGAGCGGCGATCCGGGCCTTGTTCTTTGTCTTTCTCCGATGCCACAGCGACCTACCTCGTAACGTGAACGTACACGCAGCCAAAATATGCTTAAGAAGACAGCACTGTCAACTGAAAACCCTCTCGCGAAGCTAACGGCGTTCGGCCCTTACAAACTGAGGCTCGGGCTCCTCGGTTCCCGGTGCTTCCAGGAACAGTGCCAGATTGCTTCTGAGGATCAGGTGGGGCGCGAGGCGAATGACTCGCCGAGGAACAACTCCACTGATGAGATAGCGACTCAGGATCTCAAATGCCATCCTGCCCTGGGTCGACGGACGCTGATGCAGAGACGCAAAGACCTGACCGGATTCGATGCGGTACGCCAATTCCGGAAATAAGTCGGTGGCAATCACGCGCACTTTGCCCAGACGGCCGGACTCCTCCAGCGCGCGAATCACCGGCATGCTGTTAGCAGTCGTAATGTAGATTCCGCCCAAATCGGGGTTGCTCCGCAATATCTGTACAGCGGAGCGATGGGCATCGTCAGGGGATTCATGAGATTCGATCGCTGGCAACAGCGTCAGATGAGGGGCCAGCATAGCCAGAGCCGCGGCAAATCCACGCAGTTTCTCGGCATGGTCCTGAATGCGAAGATCGCCGGTGATGGCCACCACGATACTCTTCGCGGGGAGTATCTGTCCCAGGATTTCCGCGGCAATGCCTCCACTGATAGCGGACTCTACGGCGACCGAAGATAAACGGTGGGTTCGAATCGCGTCAGTGGCAACAAAAACGAGGGGCTTCCTCGCTTCCTCAGCGGCCATAGAGAGGGAACTGAGCCGTTCCGGATTGCCCGGGGCCAAAATGATCCCGTCGTACTGTTTCCAGTGGTAGCGCTCCATCGATTCCACATCCCCCTCCCCAAGGCGGGGAAAGTTGTGGAAGGCGACATCCACAGTCGCGCCTGTGATTTCCTGAGAGGCGGCCCGAATGCCAGCGCGGAGTGGATCGAAGAACGAGGCGATTTGTTCGGGGAGAAAGACTCCGATTCGCAACTGCCGGTTCAACTTCAGATTTCTGGCCGCCATGTTAGGCGTGTAATTGAGTTCACGCGCGGTTTTGAGAACCCGCTCCCGCGTTTTGGGGCTGACCCCATTCCTGGCATGTAGGGCCCTGTCCACCGTTCCGATAGAAATACCGAGGGCATCGGCGATTTGTTTGATACCGGCCCGTCCCCTGGATTCGTCCGTCATTGCGCCGCCATTCTATCGCACGCGTTAGCCGCGAAAAGGAGGGCGGTTTGACAGCCAGTGTCGAGCATGCGTACCGTTGTACCACAATTACGTGTACGTACCCGCACTGCCTGAACGTGGAGATATCATGCGTATTTGCGCTCGGATTCTTCTTGCTTTCTGTCTTTTTGTGCTGTCCTTCATGCCTCGGATCTCTGCGGGACAAAATTCCGTCGAGTCGCCCATCATGATCGACGCAGTCAAGCCATCGGAGGCCCCCGCGCCAGCCGACTTTCATGGCGGCACATCTGTGAGTCCTCAAGGCGAGTCCATCGGTATGAACGCGCGCTACCTCACACTCGACGGCAAACCGTGGCTGCCCGTCATGGGGGAATTTCATTACACGCGTGTGCCGGAGTCGCAATGGGAAGACGAGATCCTCAAAATGAAAGCGGCGGGTGTCCAGATTATTGCTACCTACGTCATCTGGATTCATCAGGAAGAAGTCGAGGGCCAGTTCGACTGGCAGGGCGGGCGAGACCTCCGCCATTTTGTCCAGCTTTGCGCGAAGCACGGTATGTATGTCTACCCCCGTATCGGCCCGTGGGCGCACGGAGAGGCACGCAACGGCGGATTTCCCGACTGGCTGCTGCAGAAGACAAAAAGCACTCGGCAAAACGATCCGGTCTACCTCTCATATGTAAAGACCTGGTACGACCAGATCGGCCGTCAGCTTCAGGGTTTGCTCTGGAAGGATGGCGGCCCGGTGATCGGCATTCAGCTTGAGAACGAGTATTCGGCGCGCGGTCCGGGGAGGGGCGAAGAGTACATTCTTCAGCTGAAGAAGATGGCGATCGAAGCTGGGCTCGATGTTCCCGTCTACTCCGTGACTGGGTGGGACAATGCGGTGGTTCCGAAAGGCGCAGTGGTCGCGGTGTTTGGCGGTTATCCCGATGCGCCCTGGGATTCATCCTTGCAGCAATTGCCCCCAGAGGAGGTCTACACGTTTCGCTTCGGGAGTCGTGTCTCTGGCAACATGGGAATGATTGGTGCCGCGGGCCATCCGCAGGAGAAACGCGATTACGGATTTCCTTTCATGACTGCCGAGATGGGCGGCGGCGTAGAGGACACCTACCATCGTCGTCCAGTTATACAGCCTGACGATGTCGCCGCGATGATGCCGGTCATGCTTGGCTCTGGTGTCAATCTCTATGGGACCTATATGTTTCAGGGCGGCGAGAACCCGACAGGCAAGCTGACGACGTTGCAGGAATCTCAGGCCACCGGATATCCGACAGACGTGCCCGTGAAATCCTACGACTTTCAGGCACCCCTGTCCGAGTTCGGTGAAGAACGAGAAGTCCTTCGAAAGCTCAAGGTCTTTGACTACTTTCTGAACGATTTTGGAGAGCAGCTTGCGCCCATGGTGCCGTTCGCGCCCGCCCAATTGCCGGCGACTCCGCAGGATTTGTCTATTCCCCGGATATCGATTCGAACCGATGGCAAGAGCGGATTTCTCTTCTTCAACAACTACGTTCGTTACAATGCGATGCCGGACCGGCCGCACTTTCAGGTAGATATCAAACTTCCGGATCGGGAGTTCCTGTTTCCGGAAAAGCCCGTCAATCTGCCTTCCGGCGTATACGGAATATGGCCTTTCGGACTTACGCTCGGCAATCTGCATCTGCGCTATGCCACGGCTGAATTGTTCACGCGAACTAAGAGCAGTACCCGGGACACGTACTACTTCGTCGTGACCACAGGTGTTCATCCACAATTTGTTTTTGACGATGCAGGCTCACTGCACATCCAAACGTCGGGGCGGAGCGAAAATCGAAACGGGGCGTTGTTCTTCAGCGATCTGCAACCGTCTCTGGACCCGGTGATTGTTGCCTCCGATACGAGCGCACATTCAACACAGATCGTTCTCTTGAGCCAACAGCAGGCGGAAACCGCATGGAAACTGGCCGGATCCGAGCATCTACTTCTGACACCGGATCAGTTCTTTGCCGACCGGAACAAGGTCACGCTCGACAGAGATGGCGGGGCCGAATTCGCATTTACCGTTGTCCCGCCCGTCGCACCGCCCACTTCGCAGACGAAGATTGTGGATGAGAAGAGCGGCGGTTTTGACAGCATTTTTCGCGCAACGCTGCCGGCGATTGCGACGCCCATTTCGGTGCAGCCGATGCAGGAAGCGGGCGTTGTTCCCCCAACTCACCTCGGTCCCGCCATATCCTGGCGCCCGCAGGGCGTTGCCATTGCACCGGAAGACAAGGAATTCTCGCTAGCGGCTAAATGGAAGATTTCCATTCCGAAGACCGACTGGGCCGGCGTTCACAATCTTTTTCTTCAGATCTCCTACGACGGCGACGTGTCCCGCCTAATCTCTGGTGGCGAGCTGTTGGACGATAACTTCTACAATGGCGAGCCGTGGACGGTAGGGCTTGATCGGTTCCGCAGCGAGATCGAAAAGAGCGGACTCGAGTTGGACATTCTTCCTCGCCGCGCCGACGCCCCCATCTTCCTCGAGCAACGCTACTGCGATCCCGAGAAGAAAGGGCAGATCGACCGGCTGGGGGCAGTCACTCTGGTGCCTCAGTATCGGCTGCAACTCGTGTTCGGACAATTGGAGAAGTCGCAGTAGTCAGCGTCTTATCGCTGCGGACTGGTGGCATTGATCTGCAGAAGCAGGTCATGAGCTGGCGCATTACCGGGATCGAGTTCCAGCACGTGGGCCAGAGCGCTGCGGGCGTCCTGCCATTTTGATTCCATGCACTGCGCGGCGGCCAGATTCATCCACGCTTTCGTGTAGCCAGGGTCTGCTTCTACCGCAAGTTGAAAGTGCTGGACCGCAGCAGTCGTATTTCCATCGACGGAATCCAGATATCCCAGCTGATTCTGGGCCACCGCCATTTTCGGGCTGATGCGGAGCGCCTGCTGCAGTGCGGTTCGTTCCCCAGCCAGGTCCCCGGTTTTGTCCAGTGCCATCGCGAGTCGGTAGGCCAGCAACGGTTCCGTCGGGTCCAGATCCAGTGCTTCGCGATAGGCCGCGGCGGCTTGCGCGAAGTTGCCCTCTGCCTGCGCGTGATCAGCCTGGTAGGACCTGGTTGCTGCCTGCGATTCATGGAGGTCGGCGAGCTGTCCCTGTTGATAGAGCTGAAACTGCTGCTGCGCTGCGTCATTGTTTCCCAACGCGTGGAGGGTCCTGCCAAGGTCATAGTGGACCTGTGGATCGCGGAACCCAAGCGCAATGGCCTTCTCCAGGTGTTCCTTGGCGGCCGGATTGTCATTGAGCGAGGCCAACACCAATCCCAACTGGAAGTGCGAATCGGCGTAGTGAGGATTTCGGGCAACTGATTTCTCGAACCATGCTCGTGCTCCCTGAACATCGCCGGTCTGGCGTCGCAAAAGCCCCATTAAATAGAGCAATTCCCACTGCCCTGGGTCTGCCTTAAGCAGACGTTTGCACAGCGGCTCCGCTTGCGGGTCATGAGCTATCGCCAGCAAATGCAGATAGCGTATTTGCAGCTGAGGGTCTTCAGGATGCTCTTTAGCAGCGACCGATAGAATACCGATCGCATCATGATAGCGGCTCTGCATGACCAGTACCGCCGAGAGCGCCTCCGCCACCGGAACCGATGATGGGTTCGTGTGGATCGCTGTCTGCAGCACATCGTCTGCATTGTCCAGCAAACCCGACTTGCTGTAAGCAACCGATAAATTAATAGCGGCGGTGGGGGAGAGCTCGCCGCCAGTCGCCAGAGGCCGAAACATCTCGATGACGGATACATAATTCCCGTCGACAAGCAGGTCCCGGCTGAGGTTTTCCAGCGCGGCGGAGGACCTAGGATCCAAACTGAGAGCGAGTCGCCACTGTAATTCCGCATCCGTTCGGCGTCCGACCTGGTCGAGGACCGATCCAAGTGAAAGATGCGACGCAACAAGCGTCGGATCGAGCCTCAGCGATTGTTGCAGAGGAACGATGGCCTGATCCGGCTCGCCTGCATTCAACAGGCTACGTCCGAGCAGGTATGCATACTGAGCCGACTCCGGCTGCTTCTGAAAAGCTTTGTTGAAGGACTCCACGGCACAGAGTGGTTGATCGTGTTGCGTAAACCAGGTTCCCAATTCTGCGTAAGTTGCAGCGTCGGGGTGGTCTTTCAATTTCTGGGAGAGTGATCCAGGCGGTATGCATGCCGACCAGGCGACGTGCCCGAAACCCAGTCCTACGAGCGCCAGAAAAGGCGCTATCTTACCAGCGCTGAACCGCCTTTGGCTCGCAGATTGAGTAACGTACACGCCAGCCATTGTTCCACAAAAAGAGGGAACACACGCCAGTTTTCGGTTCGCTGATCGGCCAAAGCGCTGCGACGATTCTGCCTTTGATCCGTTTACGACGACGCTGATAATACCCCTTGACAGCGGTTGCAACGCGGGACTAGCATTCGCGGCGATAGTTAACGTACACGGTCTCGGGGCTCAATTGAGTCATGGTCCCGCTTCCACCCCATATGTGAACTGTCTTGAATCACGATGAAAGCGTTTTCATGGCCGGGCAGCAACACTGGCGTCGCAAAAGCACCAGCGCTGGGACTTTGTCTGCCCGCCTTTAGGAGGCAATTTATGCGTCACCCAATTCAACGGCTGATCTTGCTATTGCTCGTCGCCATCTCTCTCATCTTCCTCCCGATACCCGATGCGCGCTGTCAGGCCGTCGGAGCCAGCCTCAATGGCCAAATCACAGATGCCTCAGGCGCTGCGATTACCAGTGCCACGGTAATTGCCAAAAATGTTGACACCGGACTGGCCCTCACCGTCAAGACAAGCGATCAGGGTGTCTACAGAATCGCTCCCCTGCCACCTGGGAGGTACGAGCTGACGGTCCACGCTACGGGCTTTCAGACCTACCTGCAACAGGGCATCGTGATTACCGTCGATACGTCTGCCACGCAGGATGTGTCAATGAAGACGGGCGACGTACAACAGACCATAACCGTGACAGCTAACGCCGAATTGCTGAACACCACTAGCGGTTCGCTGGGGCAGACCATCAACGAAACCGCCGTCAGTCAACTACCGCTGAACGGGCGCATGCCATCATCCTTGGTCCTGCTCGCTCCCGGAATGACCTCGGGCGGCAACTCTTACAACCAAACAGGATTTTCTTTCCCCGACGAAATATCAGTTTCCGCCAATGGCGGCGACCAGGGCAGCACCTACTTCCTGCTGGACGGCGTGCCGAACATGGACGACTATCTCGGCCTCCCGGCTCCATTCCCCAACGCTGACGCCACACAGGAATTTCGCGTCATTTCCAACAACTTCAATGCTGCTTACGGATTTGCACCTGGCGCTGTGGTCAGCATTCAGACAAGATCCGGGACAAACTCGGTTCACGGGGGCGTCTTCGATTTCCTGCGTGACCAGATTTTCAACGCCAAAAATTACTTCAGCCATACCGTCGATCCTCTCCACCAAAACCAGTTTGGCGGATTCGTAGGCGCCCCAATACTCCGGAACAAACTCTTCATCTTCGCCAACTATCAGGGAACTCGCGCCGCTACCGCCTCCACAGAACTCAGCGACTATTTCCCGACGCAAGCCATGATCAATGGAGACTTCAGCGCTCTCTCCACGAACGGCCAGGAGACTCTCTGCACTTCGGGTACCTCTGCCACTTGCCCCTTCGGCGTGGTAGGCGGCAAACCAAACCAACTCTTGCCGGGATACAGCTACAACGCAACTGCTGTAAAGATCGACCAGATTGGATTGCCCCTGGGCCAGCAGCCCGACGGCCTCACCTATTTCGTCTCGGCGCCTTACATCAGTCAATACGACGAAGGTACTGGGAGGCTGGACTACGATCTTTCTCCTAGTCAGCGCATGTTCCTGCGTAGCTACGTCAGAAGCTTCATTCAGCCCTCTGGCGACGTTCCAGGCGACCTCATGTCAATGAATAACAACTGGAACTATGACTTCGGGATCAAGGAGGAGTTCTTTAACGAGACGCTAGGACACACCTGGACGATCAATCCAACAACAGTGAACGTCGCCTCGGTCTTCTGGACCCAGATGGCCGCGCACAGCGGCGCACAGGCTCTCACCAGCGACAAACAGCCCTTTTGCTGGTCGAAATACATCAATGTCACCGAGCTGCCCGGTCAGTGCTATGTAGAAGGTTTCTCGATCGGCGGCGACGGGTTCTATGTTGGCTACTATGAGCCAAGTCAGGAAGACCGCACCACATATGGTCTCTACGACGACCTTACAAAGACTCTAGGCAAGCACACTCTGTCCTTCGGAGGCGATATTCAGCATCAAACCGCGGACGAACTGACCCAGTACCCTACCCAGCCCATCCTCAACTTCAGCGGCCAATACACCAATTCCGGGTTGGCCGATTATCTCGTCGGCGATTTGCAATCCATGACTCAGGGCGCGGAAGCCGTCTCCGACATTTCCGGCTGGCAGCCTGGCTTCTACGGACAGGACCAATACCGCATGAAACCCAACCTGACGCTGACCGCGGGCCTGCGCTGGGATCCAAATATTCCGCCAACAATCCTGGCCGATCACGGCGCTGCCTTTGTTCCCGGAGAGCAAAGCTCCAGATATCCGAATGCACCCACCGGATTGGTGTTTCCCGGAGACCGCGGTGTGGGCAGCGGTTTAATGCGCACCACGTACGGATATTGGGAGCCGCGCATGGGCGTTGCCTGGCAGCCCCACGCATTACCGCACACTTCTTTCCATGCCGGCTTCGGTCTCTTTACTCAGCCGATGATCTACTCTGAATACGGCCACGTCTCGGAAGTAGCTCCGTTCGCACCCACCTACTATGTTCAGGGAACTTCCACCACCCCTTTGAGTCTCAACAATCCGTGGGCCACGTTCCCTGGCGGCAATCCATTCCCGCCGTTCCCCTCAGCCACCTACAACCCGCCGTCCAGTGCCACCTTTGTAACTCCGATCGACCTCTCCGCGACTATCGATCCGGATTTCAAGCTTGGCGTCACGCAGAGCTGGAATGTGACAGGTGAACAACAGATTGGGCAAAGCATGGTCTTCAGGCTCGCATATGTAGGCAGTGAGACATATCACGCACCGTTTATTCTCGATCGCAATCCGGGAATCCTGGCCACAGCAGGGAGTCGCAGCTTGTACCCCGCCTTTAGCCAGGTGCTTCAGATGCTGAGCTACGGCACAGCCAGCTACAACGCTCTCCAGGCAACACTCGAGAAACGCCTCAGCCATGGACTTCAGTTCCAGACGAACTTCACCTGGTCGAAGACGCTGGATCTGGCATCCTCAGCCAACATTACCTTCGGAACCAATCAGCTCGGAGATCCCTTCAATCTTGGCTGGAGCCATGGGATATCCAGCGAGAACATACCTTTCCGGTCGGTGTCCAACTTCATCTACACAACTCCTTCTCTGCAGGGACACAATTCTGCCCTGCGGCAGGTATTGGGTAGTTGGGAAGTCAGCGCCATCATCACTGCACAGTCCGGTTATCCGTTCGGCGTCGGCGCCGGCTTTGGAAGCAACAACTCCGAATCTCAACAGTATGAGGATCGGGCGGACCGCGTGTCAGGCGTGCCGCTTAAGGTTCGCTCGGGCGGAAAGTCGAACTGGTTGAATAACTACTTCAACATCGATGCATTCAAACAAAACGCTCCGGGCACCTTCGGTGATTCCGGCAAAAACATCATGCAGGGACCGCCGCTCAACTACACAGATGCCGGCATCGACAAGAATTGGACCTTCCGGGAACGTTACGGCGTGCAGTTCAGGTGGGAGATGTTTAACGCATTCAATCAGCCGAGCTTTGGCAACCCCAATGCCGGCAACCAGATCAGCACGGCCGGAGTGAACAGTGGGGGTGGTGAGGGCAAGATTACCGGGACCGGCGCTGAGGCTGCTCGCCTCGGACAAATGGCTCTCAAAGTAACTTTCTGATCATGCCTCCGTATGATCGAAGCCCGGGTTACTTCCCGGGCTTCTTCTTTTTTGCGCAGACTTCAACCAACTTGCAGGTGAAATAGCTCGCATGATCTCGAGACGCAGGCTCCTTACAGGTGCACCGATCCTCGGCGCGGCTTCCGCCCTTTCATTTCCATCCGCGTTCTCCGAAGAGGGATTGAAACAACCGCAAGCGGGATCCGAAACGATTTCGCTCGAAGAAGACTGGCAATTCCGGCTCGATCCTGCTGCTAATGCCTCTCCGGCTGGCCTCCGCGAGGATACTTGGCAATCCGTGGTTGTCCCTCATACCTGGCAGGCACTAAGCGGGACGCCTGAATATGTTGGCGTTGCTTGGTATCGGAGAGAGTTATTCGCGCCGGAAATATGGCGAACCCTGTTCGTTCGTATCGAGTTTCAGGGGGCATACCACACAGCCTATGTTTTCCTGAACGGCACCTCGATTGGCGAGCACATCGGAAAAGGCTATACGGCGTTCACCTGCGATCTGTCGCCGCATCTGAAATATGGAGAGACGAATGAGTTACAGGTTCGCGTGGACAATTCCTTCTCGAACGCGATGCTCCCCAGGATGAAGTCTTTCGATTGGGCGAATGACGGCGGACTCATCCGACCGGTCCGCCTGCTTGTGACGCCGCTGGTGTTCATCGAGCAAACTGCAATCGAAGCCGTTCCCGATCTCGATCGCAGGACCGCACACGTAACTGTCTCGGCTTGGGTTCGCAATACCCTCGTGACTAAGCAGCATGCGACGATCTCGGCAGCTGTCCGCAGCGATGGAACCACGCCTGACCAACAGCCGTCCGTCTCTGCGCAGATAAGTCTGCCTCACGGTGCGACCACGAAAGTTGCCATGGATACAATTGACGTCGGGTCGCCACATCTGTGGGATTTCGACCATCCGCACCTCTACTGGGCTGACGTCAGGCTCGACGCCGGTGGTCGTATGCATACGTTAAGCGACCATTTCGGTATTCGAAAATTCGAGATCCGTGGCACGTCGTTTTATCTCAACGGTGAGCCCGTCTCCTTAATAGGCGTGGAGCGGATGGCCGGCAGCCATCCCGAGTTTGGCATGGCTGAGCCGACTGAATGGATCGAAGCGAATCATCGCGATCTGAAGGATTTAAATTGCACATACACCCGGGTCCATTGGCCCCAGGATAAGCGTGTACTCGATTTCTGTGACCGCTACGGGATTCTGATGCAGGAAGAGGTGCCTGCCTGGGGGTCCTTTACCTTCGAGAACATTCCCGATGAGTTGCACTCGCAGTTGGTGAGGAACGGGTTGGAACAGCTGCGCGAAATGGTGAATACAGATCGCAACCATCCCTGCATCGTGTCATGGGGCCTTTGCAATGAGGTCAACGGCAAGAATCCCAGGACTCGCGCCTTTGCTCACGCGCTGGCCGACGAGGCTCGCCGGATCGATCCATCCCGGTTGCTAACGTATGCCTCCAACTCGCTCCACGAAGACCCCGAAGGGGACATGGCCGGAGACTTCGACTTCATCTCCATCAACGAATACTTTGGAACATGGAGTCCGGGCGGCCCGGCACAAGCTCGTGTCTATCTCGAAAACATCCGCAAGGCATTCCCCGGCAAACCCCTCGTCATCTCCGAATATGGTTATTGTGAGTGCAAACCTGAATTTCCTCCTGGCGACCCGAACCGCATCCGCATTATCAACGAACACTCTGAACTCTACCGCGAGTTTCCGGAGATCGCGGCTGCCATATATTTCGACTACAACGATTACCGCACCCAGATGGGCGACAAAGGCGTCGGGGCCTTCCTCCAGAGAGTTCACGGCGTCGTCGACCTCTACGCTGGACGCAAACCATCCTTCGACGCACTGCGCCAGCAGTCGAGCCCTATCAAAAGTCTCACTCTCAGCAGATCAGGGAGTGACTTCAGTCTGCATATCGAAGCACGGAATGAGCTACCGGCCCATGTTATCCGCGGTTACGCGATCCGGTGGGTGTTCTTTGGATACGATGACTTGCCGATGGCGGGGAAGCTTCAATCCTTGGATCCCATCGCCCCTGGACAAAACTTTACCGTTCAGACCAGCTGCGAAATTAATGCTCCCAGAAGAATCGTTGCAGACGTTGTACGGCCGACTGGGTTCTCGGTAGCTACTGTCGAATTGATTGCCTAAATTCAACGCCAAGGATGCGTCGGGACTTGGCCTGTAGCTCGGTGAGATTAGCCTCTACTGTTCTGAGTATTCGATTATTCATACTGCGATATTTTCTCTCCTTTTCTCACGCGGCAACGCTCTGTGCGCGTATGTTTTTTAGCAGGATTTCAACAATCGTACTGGGCCGAGTGGCGCGTGCGCCCAGTGCATAATCACTTCACCTCGGTTTAAGTGTTCCTAATCTTGTCTGGCCTCTCGGAAGGATCGAAGGATTCGTGGGATCATTATTGGCGAATTGTGAATTTGCCGTTGGCGAGTCTCACGGTGCCTGCAAATTCGCGGCGTTATCATCCCAATCCAAGCTCCTGCCCGATAGACAAGGTCGGAGTGACCTCAAGCGCCGCCGTTTTCGTCACTTCTCTACCGAGTTGCTGGGCCAGCCGGGTGAAGTCGTCGGTGAAGACAGTCAATTCGTGGCTGGCGCGAGAGACAGCGACGTAGCCAAAACGAGAACTGAGAAGTTCCGGATGGACGCTAGTGTCAGCATGGACGAGGACGCGTTCGGCTGTGAGTCCCTGGGCGCTGTGACTGGTTACCGCATAACCGTGATCGAAGTGGCGGTACTCGGAGGCGTTGAATTCGATCTGCCGGTTGTCGTCAAGCCGAGCGGTGATGGGGCCGTCGGGCGCGATGGCTTCGATTACTGCGAGGTCCCGGTTGGCGACGCCGAGCTGTTTGTCCGGCGCAGTGAACTGGACGCGCTCGCCGATTGCAAAATCGTTCATCGCCTCCCGATAGACACTGACCCCGCGTAGGCGGCGCGGATCGTAGGTGGCGAGTTGACCAGATTCCATTTGAACCGTCAACAGATTCCGAGTCGGATTGACCGCTGTTACAACGGCATATGAGCCAGCGCCGATCCCTGTAGCGTTGCTGTCTCGTGCGTAGCGAATCACATCTCCGGGTTCATAGTGACTAGCCCACGAACGGTCCGCTCCCGTCATGTCCTGCCGCTGGGCAAGAATTGCCAAGGTGTGGTCTTGGTACGAAAGAGACCCATTTGCCTTCAGCTCCTCGCGGACCGCGCGGTTCAGTTCGCGGCGGGAAGCGTTGTCCGGTGAAACGATCAGCGTATTTGCCGGTGATTCAGAGTAGATTCGGGCAATCGTACGGATACGCTCCTCGCGACCGGGAATGACTTCGACGCGCTCGTGCTCACGAAGCTGGACGAGCGCCTTCGCGCTCTGGCCATGAGCGAACAATTCGACGGCAGATTTGAGCGATGGGTCTCGCTGCCGAATAATCTCGTCGAGTTTCGCAGTGCGCATTCCGGCTTGCTGCAGCTGCTCGAATGGGCGGCCGGCTTCGACACTCTGATGCTGGCGGATGTCGCCGATCAGGAGCACGCGGTCGTTCGGTCCAAGGCGGGCAAGTAGTTCGCGCACTTGGAGCGTGCTCGCAAGACTAGATTCATCGACGAAATAGAAGTTTCGTTGCCCGGATTCATTTGGACGGGCGGACCCCACAAGGAATCTTTGAAGTGTTTCGGCCGCGACACCGGCGTCATTGAGTTGGCGGGCGGCGCGCGATGTCGGCGCAAAACCATGGACTGCGTATCCTCGATCCTCGGCGGCAGCTCGAATCACAGAAAGCGATGCCGTTTTCCCAGAGCCTGCAAATCCCTGAAGTCCCTGGATTCGGTCGGGCGAACTCAGAACCTGCTCAAAGACCCTCTTCTGAGGGCGGTTCAGGTGGGTGTGGGTATTGGCAATCTCAATCGCCTGCTGCCGGGAGAGAACTGGTTCCGTTTGGGCCCGTCCCTCAGCCACCCGGCGCACGATCTCCCGCTCGGCTGCGATGGTTCGAGCGGTTGTGAGCTTTCGGCCAGGCATCAGGTGAGGTCGCTCGACGGTTTGGAATTCGCCCGAGGCAATCCGGGCATCGAGGTTGGCGCGAACCGGGCCGTACGTGGTCTCTCCCATACCGCGGCGCAAGGCGTCCCGAACAAGAGTTCGCTCATCAACGACGGCCTCGCGCTCGAAGTTCTTATCACGAGAGAATGTGACCGCTTCCCGGACCCGCTGCTGATCCATTTCCAGGCTTTGGTTTCGGGCACGTTCCTGAGCCGTCCGAACGACGGCTTCAGCTTGATTGCCGTACTCGGCGGCTAGCTTCCGGTGGGCTGCCATCACTTCGCCGACAGAGTGAATTTCCTTGTGATCTCGCGTTGAGTGGGCTGCAATTTCTGCGGCTTCTTTGCCGTTTCGGCCTGTCCGTTCGAGGTAATCCCGTATCTGCTGACTTCGCGGGCTCGACGCATCGAGGTACTCCTGCGTATAGCCCTTGATCTCCGGGGCACCGCTGCGTCCAACCGTGATTTCATAGCCAAGATATCGGAGCCTGTAGGTCAATTCCGACTGGTAAATAGCGGTGGAGAACTGCTGCGACGCGAAGAGACTCTGCGGCTGCACAGACCGGTATTCACTTGATTCTCGCTGAGTAATGTTAAAAATAACGGCGTGGGTGTGGAGCTGCGGGGCGGCATACCCGTGTACCGGACGCGCAGTATCATGCTCGAATTTCGCGGCTATGAATTTGCCGGTCGTTTCAGCCGGATGATTTCCCCCAATTCGCGCGGTGGTATATGACTCAAGGTGATCAAGAGCGATGCGGACGGCCTCGCGGTGCGCCTCGCGCACACGCTCATCACCGCCCACCAGAGCCGTCAGCGATACCGATTTCGGTGCGGAGAAAGTTGCATCCCATCCCGCACGATGTTCCATCGTTTTGACCGTGTTCCCATCAGCACCCTTGAATTCATACGACGCGCGCTGCCGGACAAGCTGTTCTCCGGTCAGCGCATGTTGCCCCTGGCTCAGAGCGGCAAAATCCTCCGCGGAAACGGCGCCCGCAAGTCTAAATCCTTTTGCCAATCGACCCTGCCACTCACCGGCGACTTCCCCGCGCTGAGACCAGTAGTTTTGATCCCTGGAGGTGAATTCCTTCTGGTGGTAGTTTTTTGCCTGACCGGCCGAAAGCGGTTTCGAGATAGTCAGCATAGCGACACCTCAGCCGCGAAGATTTAGGGTTTGCGGGTCATCGGCCTCCGAGGAGATGGCAGCCTCCGGCGTGATTTCTTTGGCCAGGGCAATTTCATTCAGTCGCCGGGGGACAGAGGTTTCCGGAACCTGCCGCAGCTCGGCAGGGGACGCCTCCAGTGTCTGCATTCGTTTTGGGTCATAGGGCAGCTTGTCATCGGGTCTCTCGCGCAGCTCGAAGCCGTCGGCGACAAGTGGCATATCGAAGTACGGGAATGAAAACCGCGTAACGTAATTCTGGTACTTCATGTAGGCGTGAAGATCGGCGAGGCCGGAGATCTCCGACTCCAAGACCAGCGGCTCAACCTGCCGATCGAGAGCAAAGTTGCGTCCCGACCGCGTGCCGTCAAAGTGCGTTTCGCGCAGCCGTTCCACCTCAACTTTGCCGATGAACTCGCTGACCCACTGGCCGGCCTTCGGCTCCTTCGTTGTAAGCCAGATGCTCGTGGCCGGCTGCGACAACATCACCTCGGCCAGGTGCCCATATAGGTGTTCAAGCTGCGCCTTGCCCTGAAATCCGAGGACTACCGGATTCCGGCTCTTTCGGGCCTCGGTGATGGCCGTGTGGAGTTGAGGAAGTTTTTGCAGGGTCGCCAGTTCGTCGATGATGAACCACACGCGATTTTGCGCCGCGGTCGGTTCATTGAGTAGGCGCAATACGAGCCAATCGATCCACAAGCTCTGCAAGGGCCGAAGCGCTTCCCGCTCGGCCGGCAGAGAAGTGAGGAAGATCCAGCCCCGGCGCTTCTCAGCCCACTCAGTAGCGGTCCACTTACCATTCGCGGCATCTTGCTTCGGCAGCAGCCGGAGGCTATCTGCGACCAGACCAAGAGAGGCCAGGACACCGGCCCGCTGCTGGTGAGCACGCGGATCGATTAGATGGGCGTGCTCTGTGCCTTTGAGCCTGAGGTCGATCTCCTGGGGGTCTGACATCCATTCGATCAACTGCTCCGGCGTTGGCCCGTATGCCATGAGATACGCGAATATCTTCTGAGGCGATTCAATAAAGAACTCACCCTTCTTGTCCTGTGGAGGCTGGAATAAAGATGCCGCCAGCGCCTTCGCTTCGGAGCGGCTGCGCAACTCCTCGGCTGGACCCCAGTAGGGACAACGCTTGTCGAGCGGGTTGAGGATTATGTCCCCGCGTTCCGGATCGTAAAACCGTCTCACGAACTCGCGTGCGGGATCGTAGACGATGGCCGAATCCCCGCGGCTGCGGACCTGTCGGAGCACCTGGAACATGAGAGCGGATTTGCCTGCACCGGTGTCGCCGATGATTTGCATATGCTGGGCCTCGGCCCGAGCTGGAATGCGAAGCATGGTCCTCATGCCATCGGTCTTGAAGCCGATGCCATCGCCCCTGACGGTCTTCTTGAATTGCCGGGGCGTTAGCAGTTCCGGGCCTTTCAGCCTGCGCCCATACCTCAACTGCTTTTGCCGTTGTACATCTTTTATGGTTGTGACCGGCAGCAGGATCAAAAACAGCGCAGCGCCGCCGAGCAGCGGGGGCTGAAAGAATCCGAAGAGTGAGGTCCCGTGGTAGATCACGGCCTTGAGAAAATCGCCGAGGCGGACATCGACATAACTACGCTTTGGGCCACGGAAAAGGAGAGCGTAACCCTTCCGTTGAGCCGCTGGCGACAGCATCAGCGGGATAGACTCACCGTCCGGTTCCGGTGTTCTGCCCAACATCACATCGCCGTTCGTCGCAGGCTGTGGCGAAGCTTTGCGGCCACTGACGAAGAGCATCTGATAATCGCTGCGATGGCTCGACATGAAAGCTCCAATTGCCGTAGTGCGCTCATAGACCGGCAGGTAATACCATTGCAATGGAGTGGCGAAATGGATGCGAATGCAGCCAGCGGCAAACGTCAATGCAATAACCGTGAAAGCCAGTCGGTAAGTGTAGACGGGCAGGTGGCGCGGCCAGATGATTCTCTCTTTACGTCCCCAAGTTGTCTTTGCCATTTGGCTACCTCTGCTTTTCAAGCCTGAGCTTGCCGGCCAGTTCGTGCTTGGCAGTGCTGATTTCGTCGAGCAGTTTGTCGAACGCTTCGGGTGTAAGCCGCTGGCCAGCCGCCAGCGGGCGAAGCACGTTGACCAGTAGCAAGCGGACGCCAAGAATCTCTGCGAACGCAGGATCTTTTGAGCGAGCATCCCGCAGCTCGGTCAGGATCACATCGCGTATCCACTGTCCACGCGCAACCCCGCGCGACTGGGCAAAGTCCGTTACGGCTTTGCGTTCTTCCTTTGTAAGTTTCGTCGTGACGGGGAAGACACGGAGCGCCTCGCGATCGCCATTTGTTTCCAGGTCAGTTTTCGTTTTCAAGATCGCCATGCGGCCCCACAATTCTCAGGTGCACCCAAGTGCACCTCAAATCGTTATGTGACTGAAACTGATTGAAGTGCACCGTAGTGCACCTGCACGACCCTTGAAGGGGTGGAGTGTCGAAATTCTTCCGGTGCGAAGCACCGTTGTGGCACTGCCACCACTCTTGAGGGCGAATCATGCTCTCGAACCGGCCACTGATGCCGTCAAAATGCTGCCGTTGGCAGCACCGTTTGCAGGCTTTCTCGCGGGCTGCTCCGCGGCTTCAGAAGCAGGGGCTCGACGGACGCGCAATGTCGGCGTGATTTTCTGCGCTTCAGCAGACTTCAGGAACTCCTGAAAGTCGCGGTCTTTGGAGAAGACGTAGGCCAGCGCCTGTTCCACGACTTCATCGGCGGATGCATGGATGAATGCGGCATACTGATCGACCTGTGCAGCGGTCGTATCAGTCAGCCGAATAGAGGCGCTGAGGTGACGGGTTTGGATTACTTCAAGCAGTGGCATTGTGTTCTCCTTTACAACTGGAATCAGGCGGACTGTCTGCGGGCGATCATGCGCTCGGCAGTTGCTGCAATCTCCCTCGCGCGAGCGACGCAGAGCGCCGTGGGAATCTCGAAGCGGTGCCGGCTTTCGAGCATGGTGATGACATCGTCGATGCGGATGCCTTCGAGCAGCCAGAAGCGGGCCGAAGCGACATCGACGGTACGCTGCGCGTAATAGAGCGGATTGGGCTTCTCGGAGCGCCGTGAAGCGAGCTCCCGCGTCAGCTTCACGGCATCGTTACCGCGGGCAAGTTGATCGCAAACCCATGCCCAGTCGTTTTCGGAATGGCTGTGCTTTGACGCCGGTGTGTGCGAAGGAATGGCCTGAGCACAGCGCGTGGTATCAACCGTGGCTGCATCCAGCCGGAAGTCGCCGGGAGTCCAGATGGAATCGTCGGGATATTCAACGGTGATCCGGAAGGCTGGATCGTACTTGTGATTAAGAAACCCGGGGATGCGGAGCACCCGATTGCGATCGGTACAAGCGGGATCGCCGCCGAAGGCAATGGCGAGTTGCTTGAGTGTGTGTTCCTGCCGATCGAAGTCGAAGCCTTCGACCCGCCAGAGGGCCTGATACTTGCCGGGCGACGTGGACAGAATCGAAGTCGGAGGCGGCACTAAATTTGAGGCCCGCAGCGCAGCGAGCCGGGCATCTCCATCCGTGTCGATGTCTATATATAGGTGTCGTACGGATGCGATGCTCTGTTTGGTCCTCTTCCGAGTGCCGGGGAGAAGCGGATTGGCTGCGACATAGATATTGGCTACGGTGCCGTTTTCGTAGGAAAGCCATGCCTGATAGCGAGGCTCCAGTGCACGTTCCAGCCGCACGACTCGCTGCGTGATCGACGGGGGATTCTCGCGGCGCAGCAGGAGCGCAATGGTCTCGTCGGGAGCGAAGCAACGGTGGAGAAAGCGGACCGCAGTTTGGTTCATGGGTGGCACCCTTTTGCGAATGCGATCGTGCGGGGGTTTAGCAGTCGAGAAGCCCGGCTTCCACCGGGCTCCTGAACTATTGGGGAAGAAGCTTATGCGGCCTCTTCCTCGGTGGAGTCTTCGTCTTCCGCAGCCGCTTTGGCGGCGCGGTCGAGCTTGAGAATCGAGTTCACCCGGATCTCCCAGATGGTCTGTTCCGAGTTGGTCTTCTTGCTGTCATACTTGCGGCTGCGTAACTCGCCTTCGACCTGGATATGCGCGCCCTTCTTGAGCGTGGCGGCGAACTCTCCGAGCTTGCCGAAGACAACGCAGCGGTGCCATTCGGTGTGCTCGATGTATTTTCCGTCCTTTTTGTAGGAGGACTTGGTTGCGAGCGACAGCGTGGTGAGGCTGCGGTCGTTGTTGGCGCGAACTTCGGCATCGCTGCCAAGGAATCCGATGAGCGTGACTTTGTTCTGGTACATGGTGATGATCTCCGTTTCGTTGAATTTCCCGTATCCTGCTCGGGTCACCCTTGGCGAATGCCAGCGAGTGGCCGCTGCTCCCAAGGCCGAAGCTCTGCATTTACGGAGGGTCCGTCGCAGACGGAAACCGTAACCCGGAGGGCGCGGAACGCGAAGCAGAAGAGCGAGCCTGCCGCAGGGCGCAGGAAAGGCCCGAAGCGTGACCCCGAGCAGAGGACGGGATACGAGGCGGAAGGCACGCACATGTGCCGAAGTCACCGGCAAGATTCCGGCGATGCCCGTGCGCCACCAATCCAGCCCCGAACGAAGCGGCAACCACTCGACCAACAGCCGGCGTCGAACGCACGTAATGCCGTGTCATGCGGGCCGGGACTACCACGCGAGGTGCTTTCGGAGACGAATTGGGTTGTGCAGCCGAAGAGGCAGCATGATCGGACATCGAAGTGACCTCGGATTTTGGGTTCGAGACTTTAGCTCAGTGCCTGGCACTCAGGCGTCGGAAGCAAGATAGACCTCCTGCGTCTCGAAGCATTGGTCCTGATGGTTGTAGCCGGAAACGGTAATCAGTTCTCGCACTCTGCGCCGCCCCGCATGATCCCGTTCGCAATAGAGAACAAAGTCGATAGCTTCGGCCGTCTCCGAACGAATAAAAGAATGATCGAGATTGGGTCTAGCACTCAGGGCCAGGTCGGACAGCCGATTCAGCGCGTCCCACGCGCTTTTTGCGTGGAGCGTCGAGAGTGTTCCGCCGTGGCCGGTGTTCATGGCCTGCAGCAGGTCGTAGCCGCACTCGTCGCGAATTTCACCCATGATGATTCGGTCGGGGCGATGACGGAGCGCGGC
>Ga0335072_10001056_pt1 | contig 47119 bp, 38 predicted proteins | sample Lox_Sample_21_FD_206725 | JGI IMG/M metagenome (GOLD analysis project Ga0335072, IMG submission 206725) | Soil microbial communities from Loxahatchee National Wildlife Refuge, Florida, United States - Lox_Sample_2.1 | ecosystem: Environmental > Terrestrial > Soil > Wetlands | place: USA...
TCAAGCTCGTATCGCCCCACCAGCGTTCCGGCCACCTGGAACCTCACTACCCCGTAAAGCGCGGCTCAGCCGACCGAAGTATAAAGGCTCGCTAAGTGGCAGGAGGCGTGCTTTATCAACATAAGCGAGCTTGCACTGAATTAAACAAATATGCACGGAACTAACAAACAAAAGTCAAACCCGCAAATTCTTTATCTCGAACGGACCCTGCCCTCCGCGTTCATCGCGATCGCTTTCCCTCGAAACGGGGAGTCCATCGTGTAGTGGTTATGACATGATGAGCGGACGATTAATTAGTGCGCACGGCGCATTCCCTGGAAGGGAATTAGATATGGCACTCAATGTCATTTTTGACACTGATGATATCGCGGCCAAGGCCGCCAAGATTCAAACGACGGCCAGCGAAATCGAAACCCAGCTGAACCTGCTTACCCAGGAAATGTCGGCATTTGCCGAGTCTTACCAGGGAGCCGGCGCGAACGCATTCCAGGAGGTGTACGCCCGGTGGCAGCAAACGCAGGGACAGGTCAAGGAGGAACTCGGCGAGATCGGCAGCGCCCTGCAGCAAACGGGTCAGGTTCGTGAGCAGGTGGAGACCGAGATCGCAGGCAAGTGGACCTCCGCGCTGTAGCCGCGGCAACGACGGACGGAGCGGCGAGCAGGGCGCCCGGGCAGACTCCGGTCATCATCTTCGTGCTCGCCGCGCCCCTGGCCGACGGCGGCCTCCCCGCCTACCTGCTGCACGAGGTAGGCGGAGTGAGCTGCGTGATCGCCTACACCAGCCTGGCCCGGCTGGTTGAGTGCTGCGGTGAGCACCAGCCGTGGCTCGGGGTTGAGATCGGCGATCTCATGGCCGACCTGCAGGGGCAGAGACTGACCGGACCGGTGGTGAACGTGCCGCTCAACCCCGCGCTCTGGTGGACGGCCGATGGCCCGCCGCACCGGATGCCCGCCCCCGACGGCCGCTCCGACCTCGCTGCGACCGGGACGGCCACGGGCAGCGGGCGGTTCGAATGACGAGGGTCGGCGTCGACTTCGACGCCCTCAACGCCGGCGCGGGGCAGATCGGGCAGGCCGGAGGCCGCTTTGGCCAGTTCTCCGGTCAGGTCGGCGCCACCCCTGCCGCGGCCGCGCCCGATCCGGTTGTCACTGGCCTGCTTGACCGCCTGCTCGAGTCCGTTGCCGGGGCGCTGCACACGGCAGCCGCCCAACTCGAGGATCTCGGGAACGGCCTCGCCTCCACCGCCTCCGGCTACGAGCAGGTCGAGCAGATGCTCTCGAGCTGGAACGTGCCGGGCGGGACACGGTGAGCGCGCTTGGCGTTTCCGGTGACCCCGGCGGTTGGCAGCACGCCGGGCTCACCCTCCGCGCTGCCGCCGCTCAGCTGACCGAGGAACTGGTCGCGGCCGATGCGTCCGGCGGCAGTGGCCTGCTGCCTGCCTGGCAGGGGCCGGTAGCCGACAGCTACCTGGCCGCCTGGCGGAGCCGTCATGGGAGCTACGCCGACCTCATCAGCCAGGTCGAGCGGGCAGCGGGCGCGCTCATCGACTTCGGCGAGCAGTTGGCCGACCTGCAGGCGCGCGCCGTCCGCCTGGAGTCGCAGTGGCTGAGCACCGGACTGCACCTGACGGCCGACGGCACCCAGTTCACCCTGCCACCGGGGCACGTCGGCCTGGCCGCCGAGATCCTGACCACGTTGCGAGGCCTCGCGGTCGAGGCGGCGGGCGATGTCGAGGCGATGTGGCGCGACATCGCCGAGGCCAGCGGAGATCTGATCACCGTGCTCGAAGCCGTCATCGACGCGGTCGAGGACTTCCAGACGATCGGGTACGCCGCCGTGAGCGACGCACTGGGCTGGGCCTTCCACGCGATCGTGAATGACTGGGAGCATCCCTGGGGACCCGGCGGCGACCTCCTGAAGAAGGAGATTGACGCGATTGGGATCAGGGCCGAGCACAACGATGACGTGGCGAAAGCTCTGGCGGCCGAATGGTCGCAGGACGCGGACCCGGATATTCGATCAGCTGCGCGTCTCCTCGTCAGCGATGCGGAAGACGGCGTGCAGGCGGCCGGGCGCTTCGATGTGGTGAAGAGCGTCGGCGGAGGTGCGCTTACCGCCGTCACGGTCGGCTTCACCATCGCCGAGACATTCAAGACCGCGCACAAGGTGGGCTATGTCGATTCCATCGAGGACCATTCCGGCGACCTGACCCAGCTCGCCACGAGCCTGGCGGTCGCGGCCGGGACCGACGCGCTGATGGCTGGCGCCCTGGCGGGTGCGGTCGCCGCCGCGCCGGTGCTGGTCCCGGTCGGCCTCGTGGTCGTCGGCGGGTTGCTCGCCGCCGGTGCCGGGGACTTCGTCCACCACGAGGTTGTGACCCACCGGGCGGGATCGACCCGCGTGCTCACCGATATCGGCGGCGGGATCGAGGACGCAGCGGTCTGGACCGCTACCCGGCCCGGCGTCTGATCTCGCACCCGGCGGGCGGACAGGCGGGCCGACAATGGCCGGCCCGGCGGCCTCACCGGCTCGCGGGAGGCCGGGGAATGTCGGGAACCTGTACGAGCATGGCCTGGTTGGCCTGGACCAGAAAGCCGTGCCCGGCGGGCCCGGTGAATACCGAGTTACCCGGCAGCCGCGTTCCGAACAGCATCGCCTGGCCCTTGTCTTCCGGCGTCAGCAGCAGGCCGCACCGGGTGAGCTGGGGGACGGCGGTGAGGAAGCTGCGGGTGGTCCGGCCGAGATGCGACGCCGAACTCGCCACCACCAGCGCACCGCCCTGATCCCTGGCGATCGCCAGCACGGTGGCGAGGATCTGCTCGCTCGAGGGGTGCCCAACGAGCAGTTCGGCGTCGTCGACGAGCACCGCCAGCGGGCGGTCGGCGGCGTTCATCCGCTCCGCCAGCTTCGCCCGGTCGGGTTTGGTCTCGGTGAACACCGCCAGTACCCCGTCTCGGCCGTCAAGCCCGCGCAGCGGCGACTCCCGCGGGGCCAGCCCCAGCACCTGGCTGCCCGCCGCCAGCAGCGACTCCGCCAGGACGACGAGCGCCGTGGACTTCCCCGACAAGGCCGGCCCGGCGATGGCGAATCCCGGGTACCTGGTCAGATCGGGACCCTGCCAGCCGAGGTCGTCTCCGCCGACGGCGAGGACGGGCTGCAGCGGCCCGCGCCCGGGCCAGCCGGGCAGCGTCAGCGCCGTGGCCAGCGGGACCTGCGAGGGCAGGGCGTCCACGCGCAGTGGCGCCGGCACCGGGGACGGGAACCGCTGCCAGGCGGTCTCGACCAGGTCGCTCAGGGCGGCCTTCTGGGCGGCACCGCTGGGAGCGGTCCCGGCGTACGCGAGTTGCACTTCGGTCGCGGACGGGAGCAGCACGCCGCGGCCCGGACCCGGGCTGGCGGGCATGGCTCCTCTGGGCACGCCCACTCCGACCAGATCGCCGGGCCCGGAAAGCCTGAGCACGATCCGCTTCTGGAAACCGGTGGTGAGCTTGTTGAGCGCCGGCAGGCCGCCGGTGACGACGACCCGCAGCCCGGCCCCGGTGCCCGCGGTGGCCAGCTTGGTCAGGGACGCGGCGAGGCGCCCCCCGTCAAGCTGGCCGAGGGTTGAGTTGAACTCTTCCCAGCCGTCCAGCAGCAGCACCAGGTAGGGCAGCCGTTCGGCCGCGGGCACCTCGGCCCGCTGCTCGCCGGCTGAGGCGAAACCGCGGTCGGAGAGCAAGTGCTTGCGCCGGCTGACCTCGGCCTCCAGACGATCGAAGAGGCGGGCCACGCGGTCGGTCTCGGTGTGCCTGACCACCGCACCGCAGTGCGGCAACCGCTGGAGCAGGTCCAGGGCGCCGGTGTCGCAGTCGATCGCGTACAAGTGGAGGTCACCCGGTGGGCAGCCGCGGGCGATCTCGGCCGCCAGCGTCCGCAGCGTGGTGGTCTTGCCGGTCTGCGCCGCGCCGGCGATCAGCAGGTTCAGTCCGCTCTCGACGTCGAACGCGGCCACGGCCTGGCGCTGCTCGCCGGGCAGGTCGGCCAGCCCGTAGCGCAACGGTGCCAGCAGGTCGGGCTTGCTCCTGGTCAGTGAGGGGAGCGCGGACAGCGGGAGGGCCGGCGGCAGCGGATCGAGCCATGCCTTGCGCGCGGGTGACTGCTCGCCGGTAGCCAGCACGGCGTCCACCAGCACCGATAGGTCCGTAGGGCCGGTGGGGGGTTGGCCTGCCTGGCGGCCGGCGAGACCGCTGACTGGTTCGCGGTCATCCAGCGGCGCGGAGAGCCCGGCCTTGTCGAACGGCCGGACGCTCGCCGTCAGCGGTGCCAGCGGCCGCTCGTCGTCGGCCGCGCTCGCACCGCCGTCGGCCGGGCCGCCGACGTAGGCGCCGTGGAACCCGACCACGGTCGAACTCTCGGTTCTGGCGAAGCCGCGCCCTGGCTCCGTCTTCGATATGAGGTGGGCGTCCGGGATGCCGATCACGGCGGTCGAGTCCGGCGCGTCCAGGACCCGCAGGGCCAGCCGCAGCGCCGTGTTCGCCTGGATGTCGGGCGTGACCACGCCGGACGGGCGCTGGGTGGCCAGCACCAGGTGGACCCCGACCGAGCGTCCGATGACCGTGACCTTCGTCATCTCCGTGAGGACGTCTGGCATCTCCTCTCTCAGCCGGGCGAACTCGTCGACGACGATCAGCAGGCGGGGGAGCGGCCCTGCGGGCGAGCCCGCAGCCCAGTAGCTTTCAATGCTTGGGCTACCGGCTGCCGCCAGCAGGCGCTGGCGGTACTTCATCTCGGCCGACAGCGCCAGCAGGACGCGATTGCCGAGGTGGTCGTCGAGGTTGCGCAAGAACCCGGTCACGTGCGGCAGCCTGCTGTAGGCCTCGAAGGCGGCGCCGCCTTTGTAGTCGATGAGGATGAAGTTCAGCGCGTCCGGCGAGTTTGCGTGGACCAGCGAGGCGATGAACGTCTGCAGGAACTCGCTCTTGCCCGACCCGGTGGTGCCGCCCACCAGCATGTGCGGCCCGTCTCTGGCGATGTCGAGTACGAACGGAGTCTCATCCGACAGCCTCCCCAGCGGCACCCGGGTGCTGCGGTCCCGGCGCCGCCACAGTTCCCTGAGAACGGCCGGGTGCATCTGCTCGTAGTTCCACAGTTCGCTCAGCCGGACGGGGCCGCCGGCGCGGGCGCCGGTGTCGCAGGCCCGGTCGCGGAGCGGAGCCAGCGCCCGTGTCGTAGCGTCGGCCCAGCTTGAGCGGACCCGGTCGAGCCGGGTGACCTGCTCGAGGCGGCCGCTCCCGGATTCTTGGTAGGTGCCAGTGCCGCTGGCCACGTCGGCTTCAAGCAGCGCCGCGCAGTACCGGGGGAGCTCACGGCGGTGGTTGTCTCGGCAGAGGACAAGCACGCCCGCCGACGGCCCGTAGGCGAGAATCTCGTCGATGCCGGGGATGTGGCGAACCTGCGCGTAGCCGTCGATGACGACAACCACGGCCGGCAGCTGCCCGCTGTGCCCGGTGAAGGCGGCCGGCGATCCGGCCCCGGGCGGGCCGCCCCAGGCGGAACCGCCCGGCGCGGTTGCCCAGCCTGCGGGCCCAAGGCCGGTCCTGGTGCCGCCGAGGCGGCCGGTGATCAGCTCGCGCAGTTCGGTGACGCGCTTGTGGCGGCTCTCGTGGTCGGTCCCCACGTTCAGCCAGCCGTCCGGATCGCCAAGCGGCCGTAGGTGGGGCAGCCAGCGGATCCACCGCCAGCTCGCCTGGTCGTCCGCCAGCAGGACAAGCCGCAGGTCACTGGGCCCGTGCGCGACCGCGAGCTGCATAACCGCCCAGGCCAGCGTGGACCGGCTCACCCGCGGATCGCCGGCGATGCCCACGACGCCGAGCGCCCCGAGGTCAGCGGCGATCGGGACGCTCCGCGCCAGCACGCTCCGGCCGGTGGCGTCGGGGCCGTCGGGTTGCCCGCCGCGGACGGCGACCGACGTGGCGGGGCGGTCGCCGGTGCCGAACCGGATGCGGAGGAAGTCGTCATGGCCTGGCGACCGCTCCCACAGGCGCCGTCCTGGCCTCGCCGCTATCTTGACCACGACTTCCGGATCAGGCAGCAGACGTCGCAGGAACTGCTCCTCGGCCGCAATCGCGCTGGCGGCGACGCCGGCCGAGGCCGCCCGCTGCTCGCTGCTGACGACGGCTGCCTGTCTGGCCAGCTCAGCCCGCTCGCGGGCGGCCTTGCGCGACTTGCCGAGGCTGAAGAGCTGCGGGACAACCGAGCCGGCGGTGCCGCTGAGACCGACCAGCAGGAACACCCACGAGTCGCGCCCGCCCATCGCGACGACCATCCCCGCGCTGGCCGCGACCGCGATCGCGGGGCCGAGCAGAAGCTGCAGCCACGGCGTGCTCGGCATCGCGACGGGGACCGCCTCCACCGCCGCTGCGGCGTTGATGGTCACTGGCCTCGGCGCCGCCAGGCCGGCCCGCGGCTGCCTGTGGACAACCTGGAAGAATGGGTCGCCTGGGTCGGGGTAGAGCGACACCAGCGGCTCGGGCAGGCCGCCGGTCATGGCGTCCACGAGTGCCCTGGTGGCGGCTTCCTCGGCCACCGGGCCGCCGAGGCCGAGCCGCGCGCCGGCCCGGACGCCGGCGTCGGTCAACAGCTTGTCCTCTGGTAGCCGCGCCCCGTTCAGCCACAGTCCGGCGCTACCGATCCGAGACCACGGGGAGTCCCAGTCCTGTGGGCCGGTTTGGCCTCCGACCTGGGCAGCTCGGGACGGTCTCCCGGCCTCCGGTGTCCATGCCAGGGCGTCATGCAAGGCGGCGATGAGGTCGGCTACGCGGTGGCCGGGTGCGGCCGAGATGACACAGTCGGTCTCGACTGGGTTGCCGGGACGACGAAGGTCGGCGATGGTGACCGGGAACTCCATGCCTAGCTCGCCGGTGACCGCGGAGACGGTTCCGGTGCGCCGGGCGGGCTGCTCGCGGCCGGCTGCAGCCCGCTGCGGGCTATATCGCAGATGCGGCCGGCCGCCGATTGCGACTCGGCCAGGACGAGGGCGGGAACGAGGTCGCCGAAGAGCGGATTCACCAGGCCTTCGGCCTTCCGCGGCACCAGCCAGATGACCGTGGCCTCGGCCGCCAGTTCGTGGAAGGCGACGACCGAGCGGCGGTCCGCGATCGGCGGGTCGGTGGCGACCAGGACGACCCCCGGGCGCGCGACGCGGGCGCCGATGTTCGCCGCCGCCACCCCGATCTCCGCCAGGTCACGCCCGAGGGCGGTTCGGACGCTGGTCAGGACCTCGTCGAAGCGGGTGACCTCGAGCACCCGGCGCAGGTCGCGGCGGCCGAGCAGGCCGGCCGCACGGCGTTCGCCACGGAGCCTGATGTCATTCCCGTGCACCAGCCTGACCTCGTACGCGCAGTCGGCCACGGTCCGCAGGCCCGCGTCCACCTCCCGCATGACGCCCTGCAGGCCGTCGAGCGCGAGGTCCTGGCTCATGCCAGGCTCCGTCAGCGTTAGCAGGTAGACCAGCCCGAGGCTACCCGGCGGCGCCGTCGGGTCCGGCATCACCGGCGTCCGGCGCCGCCACCGGGCCTCCGGGAGCAGCCTGGACGCTACGACGCTCAGGCGTCCGTGCGACCGCCGCTCCTCGGCTCCCGGTTCAACCGAGGTTCCCGGTTCAACCGACGGCGCGGGCGGGACGTCGGCGGGCGCGGGGGGCCACGTCACCGGGGTGGCCGGGTCAAGCACATCGGCTGGCTGGGCGGCCTCGTCGGGGGACGGGACGGCCGCGTCGTCGTCAGCCGGCTGGTAGGCGCGCCTCAGGGTGTCGAGTTCGGCCGCGGTCAACCCAGGCTCCCGCAGCACGGCGAAGTACCGCAATAGCTCTTCGCACTGCCGGTGCAGCGCGGCGACCAGGTCGGCCGGGTCGCGCCAGGCCCCGTGCGGGGAGGCCACGATGTCGGCCTGGCGGGCATGGTCGGCTCGGTCGTCATCGCTCGCGATCCCCGCGAACCGCATACGGAAGCCGGCCAGGAAGGGCGTGGCACCGCAGCTGGCCAGAACCTCCTCGATCGTCGAGGCCGACTTGTCGATGACGATGAGCGCGAAGTGGCTCCGGCCGGCGGCGCCTCCGGACACGCGTAGTTCGGCCGCCACCTTGCGGGCCGGGCGCTGCCGGTCGCCTGCCAGGCCCGGCTCGGGGCCGAGGTCCAGGTACCGCAGCACCAGCGAGTCGCCGAGCACCGGCGACAGGCTGACCTGGTGCCCCACTTCCGCCGTTACCTTGGCGATCAGCTCCGCGCGCTTGCTGTAGCTGGCGACCAGGCACAGGCAATGCTGGCTGTCGTCGTCCAGGGCTGCGGTCACAGGAGGTCGCCGTCGTCGGTGGGCAGGACGAACCCGGAGCCGGCGCCGGGAGCGGCCGGGTAGGTCGCGGTTGGCCCGGTGACGTAATCGGCCCCGTTGGTCTGGCGGCCGACGGCGCCGTAGCCGATGCCGTTCTGGCCGTTCGCGAACCCGTTCTGCCCGTTGTGGCTACCGTTCTGCCCGTTCAGGCTCCCGTTCTGGCTGTTCAAGGACGGCTGCGGGCCGGTGATGCCGAGCTGCCGCTGCGCGCCGGTGATTCGGCGCATGGGGACGGTGCCGCCGGCGACGGGTGCGCTTCCCGGTACCTGGCCGCCAAGCTGCGACTGAACCTGCGTGCTCCAGTTTCTCAGCGCTTGCGTGAGGATGGCCTCCATGTGCGCGGCCACGTGGGCGTTGGCCATCTTGCCGAGCGCCTCCTCGCGCTGGCGCATGTCCTCGTCGATCGCCTGCTGCTTGAGCGCCTCGCGCTCGATGTCCTGGCGCTTGGTCACCCGCGTGGTCTTGAACTGGTCGATCTTGGAGTCCTCTTCGCTCTTGAGCGCTACCTCGTAGAGCGACAGCGGGCCCACGTTGAGCAGGAACTTGACCATCACCGGGAGGATCTCGATGAAGAAGAACAGCAGCGTGACGACCCACTGGGCGACGCCGAGGACGGGGTCCTGGGCGCCCGCGTCAGACAGCGCCTGCAGCTGGGCGAGGATGCCGTTGTTGCCGTTCACGCTGTTGGCGTTGTTCTGGATCTGGCTGTCGACCTCGCTCTGCAGGGAAGCCTGCTGCTTCATCAAGCCCGGGAGCTTGGCGTGGGCGGTTTCCTGCTCGGAGGCCAGGCTCGACTTCGCGTTGCCGCTTGCCGTCTTGGCGTCGGCCGACTCCTGCTGCTCGGCCGCGCTGAGCTGGCCGCTGAGGCTGTCGTAGCTGGCCTTGGCCTGGGTGTACGCCAGCCAGTCGTCCTGCGCCCGGGGTCCGTCGCCGGCCAGCGACGACGCTCCGGCCGCGCAGCCGCTCCCGGCCCCGTTCACCTCGCAGTTCCACTTGTCGTAGGCATCGTCCATCGTGGTCTGCGCGGCCGCCGTCTGCGTCTTGAGGCTGGCCACGTTCTGCTGGGCGGCCGCGAGCTGGGGGGTCGAGGCGGTGACGCCCTCCAGGTTGCCCGCCAAGACCTGGTTCCACATTTTGATCTGGCTGTTCACCTTGGTGAGTTGCTGGGCTAGGAGAGTGCCCTGCTCGTTCTTGCTCTGCTGGGCCGACTCGAGGTTCTGCTGGATCATCATCTGGTTGTTGATGTCGTGCTGGAAGATCCGCAGCGTCAGCGGCGTCGCCACCACCACCGAGATCACCGCCGCTAGGGCGAGCCGCGGCAGTGTCATCAGCAGAAGCTTCTTCCAGTCCCTGGCGTGGCCCATGCTCAACACCAGGAAACGGTCGATGTTCAAGATGATGAAGCCCCACGCGATGCCGCCGACAATCGCCACCGGCAGCGGCGTGTGGACCCCGTCGTCGAGGGCGAACATCATCGACAGGGTGCCGATGCCAGACGTCGTCAGCAGCACCAGCGCCATCTGCACGTATCGCCCCCGCTCGGTCGGCACCGTGTCCAGGATGTCGTTGTCCGCCCCGCCCAGCCAGGCCAATCCGGCCGCTAGTCCCCTGTGCCCGCTCACGAGTCCCCGTCCTTTGCGTTATCCACTGCTGCTTTCAAAAAGCCGGGCCGCCGCGCTTCCGCAGTCACCGCGGCGGCATCGACCAAGCTCTCGGCGATCGCCCGCAGCGGCACCCCGGCGAGCGCGCCGAAGTCCGGCAGGCGGGCGATATTGGCGATCCTGGGCAGCCGGAGAGCCCCGGCCAGGTCCGCGTCCGGCAGCACCACGTCCCGCAGCTTGCGCGGCAGGTCGCCGGTGGCCATCGCCGGAAGCCGCGGCACCCGCGGCACGTCGATCCGGGGCACCGCCTTGAGCGCGGGGGCGAGCACGTCCGAGTTGAACGAGTCCAACGTCGGCACCGCCACCCGCGGCAGCGCGCCGATAAGTCCCGCCACGTCGAACTGCGGTACCTCGAACATCTCGAGCTCGCCAAGGTCAACGCGGACGGAGTCGAAGCGGTTTTTCGCCTCGAGGACCACCCGCCCGGAGGCTTGCCCGGGGAAGGCCTCGACCTGGGGCTGTCCGGGCACGCTGACCGGGACGGTCATCACCGCCGCAGTCCCCACCGTGATCGTGATCTCGGTGACGTTCTCGACCGCGAACTGCACCCGCACGTCCGAGCCGCGTGGTCGTATCGGCGTGAGCAGCGTCGCCGTGAGCACCCGGGGCGGGGCGATGCGCGCGTCGAGGGCGGCCTTGAGGTAGTGGTACAGCTCTTTCGCCTGGGGTCGAGGCGCCGGCTGGTGGTCGAGCGCGCGGGCGATCAGCGCCACTCCCGCCGCGTCGAGTTGGCCGGCAAGCCACTTCGGCTCCTTGATGGTGGCGTTGGCGCCGTCCGGGCTGAGGCATCGCAGGATCGCCAGGCCGAGCTTGTAGACGTCGGTCGCCTTGCTCGCGAAGTTGAGCTGCGCGCATTCAGGCGGCTCCCAGCCGAAGGTGCTCACCGCCGGACGCAGCGCGGCTTCCGCCACGCTGCTGGCCCCGTCGCAGTCGAGCAGGATCATCCGCGGCGGGTTGATCGCGTAGGCGGCGTTCGAGAAGCTGATGTCGCCGAACAGCCAGTTCTGCTTGTGCAAGCGGGCCACGCAGTAGACGAGCTGCGCGAGCAGCGCGAGCCGCTCGGTGAAATCGGCCTCAGCCGACAGCCCGTTGGCGGCGAGCTGCTTGCCGGTCGCGTTCAGCCACTTCAGGTCGCGCAGCTGGGCCGTCTTCTGCCCGGACTGCGCGTCGTTCAATTCGAAAAAAAACTCAGGGGGGATAAGCGGCATGAGCAAGCCGGACACCGCTCCCTTGTCTTCGACCAGCGTCAGCGGCCACACCGCGCACCGGTCAAGGTCCGCCCGGTCGCCCGCCGGGAGCAGATCTCGGAAGAGGACCGATCGTCGCGCCGCCTCCGCCTGCGCGGCCTCGTCCCTGGTGAACTCCTTGTAGGCGAGCGGCGTGGCCGGGGCGGTCGGCAGGCGGAAAGAAGAGGGGACGCGGTAGACGGCGCCGTAACCGCCCTCGCTGATCTTCGTCAGCGAGCCAAGGTCCGCCTTCCTCACTGGCATGGCACGTCACCCTCCGTCGGGCCAGATCCCCACGGCAGTCCGGTCGTCGACGTGCGACTTCCGAGCAAACCCGACCTGGGCGGCGAAGGTCAGGGGCTCCGGCGGGCACGCCCACCAGGACGCGAGCGTGTCGCGCACCTCGGCGCTCCAGGCGAGGGGATTGCCGACACCGTCGCTCATCGCGAACAGCGCCCCGCCGTAGATGCGGAACGAGCACCACGAGCAGTCGCCGTCCGCGGTCGGCATCGCCCGGACGGCGCTGGAGTGATAGCCCTGGCCGTCGCCCGCAGGCACTTCGGTGACGGGCGTCCAGGTGCCGTCCTGGCCGAGGTGCCAGAGCGGCGAGTCGCCTACCCAGGCTGCCTCGCCTATCCACCACCCGGAACGCCGGCTGACCGCGAGGGCCATGGCGGTGGTCGCCATGGCGCCCCACTGCTGCGACTCCCACTCGGTCGCGACCTCGCCAAGCTCTGCGTTGACGGTCTCGAAGGCGGCTGGCCACGGTGCGCCCGCCATCGCGAGCTGCGTAAGCCGCTGGCTCACCAGGGCGGCCGCGTAGTCAGAACGGTCGAGCGAGCCGACGCCGTCGCAGACCACCGCGACGGCGCCATCGCCGCCGCTGAGTTGGCCGAGGGCGAATGCGTCCTGCCTGACGCCGTGCTGCGCCTTGTGCTGTATGCCTCGCACCGAGGCCGCCCGGATCCGGATTCCCGGCACCGCGGCGGAGCTCGCGGCCACGTCAGGCGGGCTGATGGCGAGGGCCGGCGGCCCGTCCGGGGTCGCGAACGCGGCCCGTCCGGGGTCGCCGATGGCGAACAGCGCCGACGCCGGCGCGGACGCGATCGATGGCGCCTCCGGCTGCGCGGACACGTCAGATCCAGTCATCATCGGGGTCGGCCACCGTCACCCCGGGCAAGGTGGGGGCGGGTGCGTGCACCAGGGTGGGCTTGCCGCTGGCGGAGCTCTGCCCGCTGGCCACCACCGTCTTCATGATGACGTCGAGGATCAGCCCGATGACCTGCTCCATGTCCTGTGTCTTGATGTGGTAGGACTTGCCCTTGCTGTAGGGATAGGCCAGCTTGCGGAGCTCTGCTTCCTGGGCGTCGCGGAAACCGAACGGAATGAACACCGGGTACTGCTTCATGCCCGCCCCAGTGTTCTTGTCAAAGGTCAGCGTCGTACGGAAGACGTCAAGCCAGTCGCGGTCGGTGGGCTCGCCGTCGGTAAGGAAGAACGCGCACGGCCGGAAGATCCGGAACCCTTGCGACCGCAGCAGGGCCGCGTCCTGCGGGATGGCCCGTGCGAGCTCGCGAAATGCCTTGCCGTAGTTGGTTACGCCGCCGTCGGTCACCAAGGTCGGGATGGGCTGCTCGCTCATCTGGCTCAGCGGCATGACCGTCCGGGCGCTGGTGGAAAAAGCGATGACGCTGACGTGGGCGACGTCATCGACAACCGGGTTCTGCACGATTGACCGGTGCAGCTTCTGAATGCCCTCGTTCAGCAGCGGCATGTCTCGCGTCATCGAACCAGAAACGTCGCAAATGATGTAAAAGGGCATGACCATCTGCCCCTCGGCCGCATTGCCGCCGCCGTACCCCGGTCCCTCGCTCATCCCCGCCTCCACGAGCACATGGTTGGCCGCCGCCCGTCTGGGGGGCGTTGATTGCTGTCGAATCTCGTGATGTTCGGCCCGTCTCCCCTTGGCGCGTCGAAATTTTCGACAAGCCGACAGGCATCGCCGCCTCGTTAGGATGTCACATCTTTTAATATCGCGCAGCCCTTATGTCGTAATAAATATATACCCGTGAAGATTCCCTCGCCTGAGGGAAGCAGGGGTTTATTTGCATCCATAGATCTTTAGGAACGTCTATCTCTGCTGGTGGGCCACGGTTTCCCGGGTAGCCGACGCGAAAATCGGGGGTCTGCTTGTGTGAAATTTAGCAGGGTCGCGCCGACGTGTCCGGCGAGCCCGCGGATCACCGCCCAGGCGCTATGACCCCCGTTCGGGTGACATGGCTCTCGGTATCAGCCACCCGCGGCGGCTCACGAAATAGCATCTTTCCGCACTGCTGCCGGTAATCCGGTCTATCCTGCCGATGCCGCCTTAGCGGCGTGGCGATCAGCGCGCTTATGGTCCGGGGACGCGGGAGCGTTGGGATATGAACAGGTTCGTCAGGATCGACAGAAGATACAACAATCCCTACCGGCTGACTCCGTACGCTCGGCTCGTCCTGCTGAAGTGGGGAGCGCTTCTAGTCGTATGGGTCCTACTCGTCTCCGCTAATGCATGGCTGGGCGTCATCGCAATCATCGCCCTGATCTACTATGCCATTCACCGTTACCGAATCAACCACATCCGCGCGGCGGTCGTCGCCCCCGGATACGCGCAAGTCGCTCCGGCGTACCCGCCCCCCGCCCGGCAGCGGTTCAATCCGGCCCCCGGCTGGCCTGCCCCCCCGGCCGGGTGGGTCCCCGACCCCGGCTGGCGGCCGCAGCAATCCTGGCCGGCCGCCCCACCCGGCTGGCAGTTCTGGATTCGGGACGACCTCGCGCCGGTGGGGCAGCGGAACACCCGATCGATCCCCCAAGACGTCAAGATCGCGGTTGCCGCGCGGGACGGCGGTCGATGCCGCCAGTGCGGGTCCAGCCAGGAACTCCACTTCGACCATGTGATCGCGTGGAGCAAGGGCGGCAGCAACACCGTCGCCAACATCCAGCTCCTGTGCGGGCCTTGCAACCGCCGCAAGGGCGCTGACGACATTCCCGTGACGTTCTAGGGCACCTTTGTTGCCACGTCTTTGACGTTAGTTCTGAGTTTCACTGTGGGTTATCGGTGAGGCTGTCTGGCGGGCATGGCGGTGGCCGGCGGCGCCTTTGGGCGCTGCCGGTGACGGCGGGGTCAGGCGGCGGGGACGCGTGCCCGGGTGACGTGCTCGGCGGTTAGCTGGTCGAGGGTGGCGCGTGCCGCGGTGAGGCCGGGCGGGGCGTTGGGCCGGTCGGGTGCCATGAGCGGGCGCAGGACGTGGTCGTAGACGCGGGTGTAGAAGCAGGCGAACAGCAGCAGCGTGACATGCCCCGCCACCATCTCCGCAGCGGTCACCGCCGACGTCGCCGGAATAACCTCACCGCGTCCCATCCTGACCACCACCCCGGCTGCGGGGCTTAGGGTCTGAGGGTGAACCAGCGGTCAGATCCGCGCAGGCAGAACCGCAGAACTGGGCGGTCCGAGGCGGAGCCTCTCTGGAAGGCTGCTGGGCCGACGCCGATCAGAAGCGGGCCTAGAGGATGCGCTTGATCGCCGAGACGAGTCGCTCGGCCTCGCGATGGCGCCGCGGGCCGAAAAGGTCGGCTCGCTGGATGGACGTCAGCGTACGGCCCGCCCCGAGGTCATAGTCGGGCATATCGCAGTTATCGAATCGGACCGGGATGAGCCAGGGATCGCCCGGCTGCCGACGGCGCAGCTGATCGATGGCCTGCAGGAGCTCCACATTTTGGTAGCTCTTCCGCCGGGCGACGCTGCGGGTGGAGAAACAGGCGATGAACGCGAGCGCGCCGTCGGTGATGGCCTCCCGGACCTTGACGCTCCACTCCTCCCCGGGCAACAGCGCATCGGTGTCGCGCCATACCGGTATCCCGGCTTCCTCCAGCATCCGCTGCAAGTCGTCGACCGGGCCCGAGTCGTCGCGGACGTAGGAGATGAAGGCGTGACCGCGATAGCGGGGGATCGTCGTCGTCGATTCTGAGACCGGAAATGGGCCGGGCTCTGTGCCGTCGGCTACGTAGGCACCGCTTCCATCGTGTCTTTGATGAAGGCTGATCAAATAAGACTGGATATCGAGCGATTTCCGCCTGGAGGTACCGGCGTGCCGTCGGGTCCAGGTTCCGTCACGGCCCAGCCGCCAGGATGCGGTGGCGTCGTCCATTCCGCGTGCGATCAGTTCGCGAAGCCGGGCGCAATGCTCAGGATCGGTCACCCGTACCAGCGACTCGACCTGGAGGTCGAGGTGCCGGCGGGTGATGTCCGGGCTGCCGAGCCAGACCTCGTTCGCCCCGTCGGGGGATTCCGCTTGATCGTCGTCGTCCGTGCCGAAGGCGTAGACCCTGGAGTGCTCGAGGAAGCGGCCCACCACGCTGCGCACCTTGATGGTGTCGGACAATCCGGGTACACCCGGCCTGAGCGCGCAGATGCCGCGCACCCAGATGTCAATGGGCACGCCAGCCATCGACGCGCGGTAAAGCGCGTCGATCACCACCTCGTCCACGAGTGCGTTGCACTTGAACGCGATCCGCGCAGGCTTGCTCTCCCGCGCCCGCGCGGCCTGCTGCTCGATGCGCGTAATGAGCCCGCCCCGCATCGCCCGCGGGGCGACCAGCAGGCGCCGGTAGGGGCTGTTCACGCTATAGCCGGTGAACTGGTTGAAGAGGTCGGTGATGTCCTCGCCGACCTCCTGGTCGGCGGTAAGCAGACCCAGGTCCTCGTGTAGTCGCGCCGTCGTCGGGTGGTAGCTGCCCGTGCCTATATGGCAATACCGACTGAGTGTTCCGTCGTGCCCCTGCCGGACGATCTGGATCACCTTGGCGTGGGTCGGCATCCCCGCCAACCCATACACAACGTGGCAGCCGGCATCCTCAAGCTTGCTGGCCCACACCGCGTTCGCCCGCTCATCGAACCGCCCGCTGATCTCCAGCACGACGAGGACCTGCTTCCCGGCCTCGGCCGCGTCGATCAACGCGTCCACCATCTGGCCCATCGCGCTCGTCCGGTAGAGGGTCTGCTTGATCGCGAGCACCTGCGGGTCCTGAGCGGCCTCCTCAACCAGGCGCTGTACCGTCGTCGCGAACGAGTCGTAGGGGTGGTGCAGGAGGATGTCCCGCTCGCCGAGGGCGTCGAAGATCGAGCGGTCGGCGGGCACGGCCTCCGGGTCCGGAACGAACGGCGGGTATCGCAGGTTCTCCATCGCGATGTCCGCGATCGGGCTGAGGGCGGCTAGGTCGAGCGGGCCGGGCATCTGGTGAACGGCGTCGCGATCGACCGACAGCTCGCGGGCGAGCCGATCGAGCATGTCATCGGACATGTCGAGTTCGACCTCGAGGCGGACCGCAGGGTCGAGACCCCGCCGCAGGAGGCTGCGCTCCATCGCCGCGATCAGGTTCTCGGTTGCGTCCCCTTCCTCGACGTCAAGTTCACGCTGCCGGGTAACGCGGAAGACGTAATGCTCGGCGACGTCCATCCCCTGGAAAAACACGTCGAAGTGGGCGGCGATGACATCCTCGATCGGCACGTACCTGTGGTTGCTCACGTTGAGGAAGCGCGGCAGCATCGGCGGGATCTTCATCCGGGCGAACATGGCCGCCTGCGTGGCCGGCTCGATGAGCGTGACGCCCACGTTGAGCGAGAGCCCGGCTATAAATGGGAAGGGCCTCGCCGGATCGACGACAAGGGGCGTCAAGATCGGGTAGATGCGCTCTCTGAACAGGCCTGACAGGTTCGCGCGCTCGCCCTCGGTCAGGTCCCCCCAGCGCAGCACCTCGATGCCCCTGGCCTTGAGCTGAGGCCTGATCGCGACGTTGAAGACCACCGCGTGCCTGTTGGCCAGCACCCGGGCATGATTGAGGATGCTCTCGAGCTGCCTGCCGAGCGCGAGCCCGGCTGGGGTTGTGCCGTCGGCCGCCTTACGGCGCATCAGCGCAGCCACCGCGACCATGAAAAACTCGTCCAGGTTGGCGGCGGCCACAGAGAGAAACCGCACCCGCTCGAGCAGCGGCACCTGGTCGTCCTCGGCGAGTTCAAGCACCCGCTGGTTGAACCGGACCCAACTCCGGTCGCGGTCAAGATAACGGCCGGGCGGAAGATCGTCGGCGCCTGGGAGATCGCTGACCCCGCTAACGTCCATGCTCGATTCTCCCCCAATCGCGGAGTTCTGCAGCGCGGACGGTTAACTGCCGCAGGAGCCGCTGCACCGCTTCCACCACTCGCCGGGCTGCCAGGTCACGACCGGGGCCGAAAAGATCGGCCTGCTGAATCGATGAAAGCGTCCGGCCCGCGCCGAGTTCAAAGTCCGGGATATCGCAGTTGTCGAAGCGCACAGGTATCAACCACGGATGACCTGGCCTGCGCTGCCGGAGTTGTTCAATGGCCAGGATGAGCTCTTCATTCTGACGGCTCTTCAGGCGAGCGGCACTGCGACCGGAGAAACAGGCGATGAACACCAGCGCATCGTGAGCGATCGCGCTCCGGATCTTGGCTCGCCAGTCCTCGCCCGGCCACAGGTCGGCCGTATCGCGCCACACCCGGACCCCGGCAGCTTCTATCAGGTGCTGCAGCACATCGACTTGGCCCGAGTCGTCCTGGTCATAGGACAGGAAAGCATGGCCTTGCCCGGGGGCGCCGCTCGGCCGTGACGCGGAGGACAGCGGTGCGTCGCCGCCGCGGCTCCAATCCGATCCGAAGTAGTTGTACTGGGTGTTGCCCGAGCCGATCTGCACCCCGGACGACCCGTCGACGCGGGGGCCGGATGTCTCCTCGTCGTTGGGTTCTCTCATGCCTTAATCGTGGCATGATCGGCGTCCGGCGTCCCGGTTGTGTAGTGCCGTGGGCGGCCGGCATGATTTCCGCTGGCCTGGGGGCGGCTCTGGCGGCACACCCCCAGGCGCAGGTCAGACCTGAGTGTCGGTCGGATGGCGGCTTACTGGCCGACCGCCTTCGCGGCGGCGGTGAACACCGGGAGGTAGCCGTCGGCCTGGCCGGTCGCGGTCGGGTGGTAGGAGGTGTGAATGTCGAAGATGTCGACGGAGTTCAGCCAGCCCGCGTTGTCGCACAGTTCATGGCCTGCGAACTGGGTGCGGACGTCGGCGAAGTAGAAGCCGGCGTTGCCGGCCGCGGTCTGGATGACGCCGTCCATGTCGTTGATGCCGTTGTCGAGGGCCTGATGATCGGCGCTTGACAGGCCCAGGCAGAGCGAAACGCTCAGATCGTAGAAGTCGGGGTAGTCGAGCACGACGACCTTGGCGTTCGGGGCGTCGGCCTTGATGTCGGCGAACAGCGTGCCGAGGTTGCCGGGCAGTGTGGTGTTCGTGTACTGCTCGGCCTGGGAGACGGCGTTCTCGCAGGTGCTGGTGGAGTCCAGGATGCAGGTTTCCATGATCGAGGAGAAGCCGGCGTCGTTCCCGCCGACGGTGATGCTGACGAGCGTCGTCGACGTGCTGAGGGACGAGAGCTGGCTGCTGATGACGGTGCTCGTGGTGGCGCCCGAGCAGGCGGCGAACGTGAAGGAGGCCGGGGAGTTGGCCGACGCCCACAGGGGTCCGTAGGCATTGGGGCTCTGGTCGCAGGATCCGCTCTCGTCGCCCGCGCCTACTCCGGAGGAGTAGGAGTCGCCGAGGGCTACGTACCTGACGGAGGTGGCGGCTTTGGCGGGGGTTCCCGTTCCGGTGATAGCGGCGGCGAGCCCGAGAGTAAGCGCGGTAACGCTAATAGCGAGAATGCGGGATGAACGCATCTGTCACTCCTGGTGACGAGTGGCTACAGTATGCGCGCGCATAATTTTTATACCACCGAGTAACCTTCTCGGGAAGATCACAAAATCGGGGGTTTTCGAACCGGGTGAGACGTCAGGTGGGCTCATTCATTAACGTCATCTCGAGTGACTGGATAGACGACAGTGCTTTTTGATCCCGCCGCTGATTTTTCCGACTCCTGAGCCACTACGGACTGGGCGTCCGCTCGGTCTGACCTGCGGAGGAGGCTGCGGTGGCTGGACAGCGCGCCGCCTGTTACCGCACAGTAGGGTGGATGTGCCGCAGAGAGGTCAGGAGGGCCCCAGGTGATCCAGGCCGACGATGTGGGCGGCGGCGTGTTCGCGGACACCGCATCGGTCCGGGCGGGCCTCGCCGCGGCGGGCTACCTCGCCGATGACAAGATCGCCGGGGTGGTGAGCCTGGCCGCGCGGCTTGGTAAGCCGCTGCTCATTGAGGGGCCGGCCGGGACCGGCAAGACGCAGCTGGCCAAGTCGGTCGCGCTGATGGCGGACCGCCCGCTCATCCGGCTGCAGTGCTACGAGGGCATCGACGAGTCGAAGGCCCTGTACGAGTGGGACTACCGCAAGCAGCTGCTGTGGATCCAGGCCGCGCGCGGTGACGAGACGTTCTCGGCCGACGCCGTCATCGAGGCCGGGAAGGGGATCTTCGACGAGCGGTTCCTGCTGACCCGCCCGCTGCTGGCGGCGATCCGCAGCCCGCAGCCTGCGGTGCTGCTGGTGGACGAGGTGGACCGGGTCGACGCGGAGACCGAGGCGCTGTTCCTCGAGGTCCTCGCCGAGCACCAGGTATCGGTGCCCGAGCTGGGCCGCCTGGAAGCCCGCCACGTGCCGCTGGTGTTCCTCACCTCGAACAGCACCCGGGACCTGTCGGAGGCGCTCAAGCGCCGCTGCCTGTTCCTCTACCTTGACTACCCGACCGCGCAGCGGGAGCGGGAGATCGTGGAGCACGCGGTCCCCGGCCTCGCGCGGGAGCTCGTGGACCGGCTCGTCGGCCTGGTGGAGACCCTGCGCCGCCTGAGCCTGAAGAAGCCGCCGTCGGTGTCTGAGACCATCGACCTGGCCCGGACGCTGCACCTGCTCGGTGCCGCCGACCTGGACGTGACGGACTCCTCGCTCGCGCTGAACGTGCTGCTGAAGTACCGGGACGACGTCCAGATCGCGGAGGCCGCCCTCACGCCGCGCCCGTGGAACAAGCGACCGTGACAGCCCGAGGACGCGCCACGGACAGCCGGCGATGACTAGCGCCGCCATCGCGCCGCTGGAGCGCATACACCGGTTCACCGATGAGCTGCGCGCCCGCGGGGTGCCGATCTCCATGGTCGAGCGGCTGGACGCCATGCGGGCCGCCAGGATCGCCGAGCTCGACCGGCCGGACGGGCTGCGCACCGCGCTGCGCGCCACGCTGGTCAAGTCGGGCGACCACCTCGCCGTCTTCGAGGAGGTCTTCGACCTCTACTTCGACCCGGTGAGCGCCCGCCGGGCGCCGGATGCCGACGCGGGCGACGCCAAGCCACGGCTGGACCTGGAGCGCGCCGTCCGGAGCGTGCTGCGTGACGGATCGGAGGAGCTCGCCCGCCAGGTGGCCGGGCAGGCGGTCTCGGATTACGTCGAGTTCGAGCCGGGGCGCCCGGTGGCCGGGGTGTTCTACGAGCTGTCGGCGCTGGCGGGCCTGCGGCTCGACGAGCTGACGGCGCAGCAGCTCGCGGAGGCTGCCGCGGACATCGGCGGGGCTGGCGGGGCTGGCGGGCTCGACGACCCCGGGCACCGCCTGCGGTTCGAGCTCCGGCGGACCCAGACCACCATCCGGGCGGAGCTCCTGCGGGGTCAGGTTCGCAGGTCCATCAGGGAGCTGCTCGTCGCCGACCGGGGGGCGGACGCGGTCGCCAAGACGCTGCGCCAGCCGCTGACCGCCGACATCGACCTCTTGCGGGCGAACCGGGCGGAGCTGGCCGAGATCCAGCGGGTGATGATCCCGATCCAGCGCAAGCTCGCGACCACGGTCATGCGCAAGCGCCGCAGCCGCACCGACCTCATCGACGTGCGGGCCACCCTGCGCGCCTCGATGGCGACCGGCGGGGTGCCCGTGCGGGTCGTGCACCGCAAGCCCCGGCCGACCAAGCCGCGCCTTTACGTCCTGGCCGACATGTCCGGGTCGGTGGGGAACTTCGCCGCCTTCGCCGTCAGCCTGGTGGCGGCGATGTCGCAGCTGTTCTCCCGGCTGCGGGCCTTCGCCTTCATCGACCAGGCAGCCGAGGTCACCGACGCCTTCCGGCAGGTCCGCGGTCCCGCGCAGGCGATCGAGACGATGCGCGACTACGTGGCGGCGGGCGAGCTCGGCGACTCCACCGACTACGGCCGCGCGCTGCGGCAGTTCCACGCCGCGGTCGGCCAGGAGCTGGAGCACCGCGCCACGGTCCTCATCTTCGGTGACGCCCGGGGCAACTTCCGCCCGGCCGAGGAGGCCACGCTGGCCAAGATCGCCCGCCGGGCCGGGTCGGTGTACTGGCTGAACCCCGAGCGGCGCGCGCAGTGGAACACCGGGGACTCCATGATGAGCGTCTACGAGCCGCACTGCACCGCCGCCGTCACCTGCCAGACGCTGAACGACCTGCGCGGCTTCATCGAGCGGCTCGGCTGAGTAAGCCAGCCCTCGGGGACTGCGCGCACGGCCCGGGGAATCCTGGGCGAGGGTTTTGGGCTAGGGTGCGGTCACCGTAAACGCGACGTTGCACGCTCCGGCCGGGTCGGTGGTGAACTCGTATCCGGTGCCGGGCTTGACCTGGAGCGTGGGGTACGGCCCATGCTGGTTGCCGCCGGTGTAGGTGGCGGGAATGGTGAACGTGGCGGTCGCCTGTGGTCCGGTCTGCGGCGAGTACCGGACAAAGGCGCCGCCGCCCCCGTTCGTGCCGAGCCAACTGTTCGGCCCCAAGAAGAACAGGGCCGCCGCCGGCACGTCTGGCAGGCCGTTGCCGGTGGGAGAGCAGTGCTTGATCGTGACGTGGACGACCGAGCCAACCGGGCCCGAATCCGGGCACACGGTGATCGACGAATCCGGGATATCGGCTCCCGGTCTGCTCGCGCAGGAGGGAGCCGGCGCGGCGGCTGATGACATGGCGGGGGCGGACGGGCTGACCGCAGGGGCGGAGGCCGACGGTGTGACGGGCGTCGTGGTTGAAGGAGCGGTGGTCGGTGACGTGGCGGGCACCGGGGCTGACGGTGCGGTGGCCGCCGACGCGGCGGCTGGGGCGGCAGGCGCGGTGCTCAAGGCGGACGAGGACCGGGCCGCAACGGGGGTGCTTGACTGGCAGGCGGCGAGCGCCGTGGTGGCGGCGCAGGCTATGACGGCAATGGCGGCGGATCGCGCGGCGGGCATCGCAAGTTCTCCTTAGCGGTAGAAAACGAGCTTTGCCCTTTGTGACGATGTATTTGTCGTTTGGTTGCGCCCACATGCGTTTTCTGCCGAGCCGGGCCTTCACCGACGCAAGCGCGGGTGTAAATCCGGGTGGCGCTCCGCGAGCCGCAGGATCCGTTCCCGCGGCTCGCGGGGCTGAGGTGCCCTGCCGGTTGCCGGCTCAACTGGGGTTGTAGCGCGCCCCGTCGTAGGTGTTGCCGAAAACTTGCGGGTTGACGGCCGGACCGGAAACGACGTCGATCGGACGGACGAACGCGGGTGGCGTCGGGTTCGGCAGCGTGCCGAGCGGCGCGTAACCCGCCCCCGTGATGGCGTTGCCGCTGATCACGTCGTCGTCGCCGACGTCAGAGACTCCGGCCTGGTAGCCGACCCCCGCGCTCCAGCCGCTGATGTTCGCGTCGGCTGACGGGTAGCCGTGGCTGTTCTGGATCACGTTGCCGAGGGCGACGTCCCGGGTGGGTGTGGTCGCCGACTTGGTGCAGGTCGAGTTGTAGTTAGCGAGGTAGACGCCGACGTCGTTGCCGGTCAGCGTGTTGTCCTCGAACGTGGCGTACTTGACAAGCGGCGAGGACGGCCCGATGCCGCACGCCGAGCCCCCGCCGCCGAAGACCAGGATGCCGGTCGAGGACGCCAGCCCGGTCCCGGTGTAGTTATTGCCGCTGATCGTGCTGCGAGCCACCGAGCCGGCGGCGCCGAGGGAGATCTGGATCCCGTTCTGCGCGATGGCCGGCGTGGGCCCGTCCCCGGTGACCACGGTCTTGACGATGTCGCCGTAAGATCCAGGGCCGTCGACCGTGATCCCGTTCTTCTGGTAGGTCTCGACGATGTCGCCGCTGAGGCTGGCGAGACCGATCTGGTCCGTCGGGGCCAAGCCCACCTGGACTCCCACCCCGCCCTGGCAGCCGTTCAGCGGGTAGGCGCCGATCTGCTCGACGGTGGAGCTGGTGAGCGACAGGGCCGCCCCGCCTCCCACCAGGATCCCGTACAGGCTGTCGTAACAGGTCGTGGCCGGCCAGTTGCCCTCGACGGTGATGTCGTTGATGGAGACGCCCACGCCGTTGGCGTTGGCGCCGCCCGGTCGCGCGGAGCAGATCTCGATCACTGACTGCGGTGCCGGGATGCCCTGCGCTGCGTCATCGGCCTGGCAGTTCGTGGTGGACAGGCCGAGAGCCTGGTTGCCGCCGACGGCGGCGGGAAGCTGGATGGTGACCGGGCCGAGGCTAGCCGCGACCGGCGCCCGGGTGAGCAGCAGGCTCTTCAGGATCGTCACCTGCTCCGAGTAGGTGCCCGGGCAGATCTCGATCGTCGGGACCGTGCGCGGGCTGAGGGTCTCGGCGGCCTCGGCGGCGAGCACCGCCGACTGCACCGTGGCATAGGCGGCGGTCGGGCAGCTTCTGTCCGCGCCCGTCGGCAAACCGGTCTGCGACACCCAGAATTGCGACGGCCCGCCGGCGCTCGCCGCGCTGGCCGGCGCGATCACGGCCGTCGCAACCGCGAGCAGCATGCCGCACGAGGCGGCAAGCCGCCATCCAACCCGTCTGACCTTGGTGCCCTCCGCCCCGCCGTGGCGAGGACGCGTGAATAGGCTTGCGAAGCCTGGCATGACAGTCTCCTAACAACCATGTTGGGCATGACCGTCGTCCCAGGGGCGGGTGGTTACCCGGGGCATCGACTCACGATAAGGCTAAGCGGTGGATAGGGGAATGTCACGATTCCAGGCGGAATTCGCGTCGGCCGATTGCGGCATTGGTTGCGGCGCTGATCGGGTCATCCGGCGCATGCATATGCGTTCGAGGGGGGACTTGAACACGCAAACACGGGAAATCTCCCCGGTCCGGGGAAATCAGGCAACCACGGTAACAAGGAACAGGGCCAGGGCGACCGGGTACCCCGCGAGGTATTCGCAGAGGTTCACGCTCTTTGGCAGCCCGGTGCCCCCCTGGCCCCGGCCATTAGCCGGTCGGCTATCAGCCGCCCAGTTCCGAGAAGATCTGCTCCGCCACGGACGACCGCACGTCGGAGTCGGTCACGGCCGGCTTCTCGAAGTTCTGCGAGTAGAAGTCGGCCGCCGCGACCGGGTCGGTCTGGCTGTTCAGCTCGGCCACCCGGGACGCGCCGATCTCGTTCGAGTTGTAGTACAGGATGTCGGCCAGCTGCGTCAGCATGTCCGCCGAGGCGTTGCCGGTGACGATGTTCGCGTTCGGCGCGGCCGAGCCCAGGGGGGTCCAGCCGATCAGGCCGCCGCCGCCGCTGCCGACAGACTCGGGGTTGCCCCCGGACTCGCCGTCCACGCAGGACGCGACGCCCGCCGCTGCGGCCTTCGAGTACCCGTTGTCGACCAGGTACTGGCCGATCGCCAGCAGGTTGTTGCCGTTGGCGATGTCTGACTGCACGGTCGAGCTCGTGCTGGACGAGGACGTCGTGCTGCTGCCGCTCTTGGAGGACCCGGCGGTGGAGGTCGATGACGAATCCGACCGGGACGACGCCGATCCGGCCGACGGCCATGTGGCCGACCCCGACGAGGCCGAGTCCGCCGATGACGGCGCCCCCGTGGACGGGGCCGAGGCGGATGACTGAGAGGTGGACGATGCCGACGTGGACGGGGCCGACGCGCTAGCGGCCTGGTGGCGACCACTGGGAATCGTCAGCACCTGGCCCGCGTAGATCAGGTTCGGGTCGCTGATCTTAGACCGGTTGGCCTGGTACAGCGCGGGCCAGTACTTGCCGTTGCCCCAGTACCGCTGCGAGATCCCGTACAGCGTGTCGCCAGGCTGCACCGTGTGGGTGCGCGCGGCCGGCGTGGCGGTCTGCACGACGGCGTCGAGGTGAGCCGTGATCGTGCGCGGGCTCGTCGTGATCGTGTGCGCGCTCGTCTGGGCTAGCGCCGCCGCGTGCGGTGCGGCGCCCATGAACGCGGGAACGACCGCCATGGCGCCGGAGGCCATGACGACCGGGGCGGCCATCCCTGCCCGCTGCGCCGCCTTCTGTACTGTCGAGGGCCGCCTGTGCCGCCCCTTGGCCCTCTGGTTCCTGTTCGGTTGTGCTCCTAGGCTCACGAACCTGCCTTAATCCGAATCTGCGCCCAGCTACTCGGCACCGCGCCTCTCGCCGGGCCTGACGTTTGCTTCATCGAGCAGCATGACAGGACGTTCGGCTCATTAGGGTACAAATCGCCCAAATAGCCCGTTTGGGCTATACGAGGTGCGAGCGCGTAATTCGAACGAAGGTTTGACGTAGTAAGGGTTTCCGTGACTCCTGGAACCCGAGAGGCCTCGCCGGCTATAGCCCAAATGGGCGGTACGTAACTAGGGGCCTACCAAGCGAGATGTGCGCTGGCCAGGACGCTGCATCTGCCCCGGTCCGGCTGGGCGCGCAGGCGCGGCGGAGCTGAGCCGAGGAGGGAAGTGGTAGGGTCGCGGATTCGCTGCGCAGCCGCCGCGTTTGGCAACGCGCACGTTGGGTGATTGAGGTGTTACTCCAAGTCGTGAGGCGCGGACGAGCGAGGGGCTGCGGTCACGGCTGCCTCCTCGTGTCCGGGGCGAGTTGAACCCCGATGGCCGCGACCTGGAACTCTGAAGCCTGTCGCGGGTCACTTACCGCTCAGACGCGGATTGGAGTGCCCGGCCTCGGGTAGGGATACTGAGACTCGGGTAGGGATACTGAGAACGGTCGGTGCTGTGCCAGTGTCGGGAGAGCCGGATGCGTATCAGCGATTTGCTTCGCGCAAAGGGCGCGCAGGTCGTCACGGTCGCCCCGGACACGACCGTGGGGAGTCTTGTCACGGTCCTGGCCGAGCACCGGATCGGCGCGGTCGTGGTCTCTGGCGACGGCGCCTCGGTCGACGGGATCGTGAGCGAGCGGGATATCGTCCGGGCTCTGGCCCTGCGAGGCGCCGCGGTGATGTCTGAGCAGGTCACGGCTATCTACACCGCTGACGTGCACACGGTCAGGCCAGAGACTGAGCTGGACGATGTCGCGCGCATGATGACCGAACGCCGGGTGCGGCACGCGCCGGTCACGGTCGACGGCCGCCTGCGCGGCATCGTGAGCATCGGCGACGTGGTGAAGAGCCGCATCGGCGAGCTGGAAACTGAGCGGGCCGCGTTGACCGACTACATCACCGGTACCCGCTAGCGCGCCGCGCCCCTCCGGCGGATTAGCGCGCTCGCCCGCTTCGACAACAGCGGCCTCGGCGGATTCGGCCTGCCCCGCACGCTCGCCGACCAAGACCAGCAGCCCCAAACGCAGACGCGCGGTAGCTGGGCTGCTAGTCAGCAGACTGACCGAAGACCCTGAGCCGGACCGATACCGAGGTGTTGTCACCGGGGGTTGCCGGGTCGTACAACTGAGGCAGGCGCCTCGTTGGTCTTTCCGCTGCGGCGCGGGTGCGGGAGGGGTCGTGACGGCCGAGCTGGTAGTGCAGACCCGCGGGCTAGTGAAGCGGTTCGGTTCCGCCGTGACCGCCGTGGACGGCCTGGACCTGTCGATCGCCGCCGGTGAGACGTTCGGGCTGCTCGGCCCCAACGGGGCGGGCAAGACCACCACCGTGCGGATGCTGCTGGGCCTGGTCCGGCCGACCTCGGGCTGGATCCGGGTGCTCGGCCTGCCCCCCGGCTCACCGGCGGCGCTGGCGAGGACCGGGACCATGGGCGAGGTCGCGTTCTACCCGTTCTTGTCCGGCCGGGACAACCTGCGCGCGGCCGCCCGCCGCTGCCGGGTCGGCGACCGGCAGGCGGAGGCCGTGCTTGCCCGGGTGGGGCTGGCGGAGCGGGCCGCCGACAAGGTGGCGGGCTACAGCCAGGGGATGCGCCAGCGGCTGGGAGTGGCCGTCGCGCTGCTGAAGGACCCGGAGCTGCTGATCCTCGATGAGCCGTCGAACGGCCTCGACCCGGCCGGGCAGCTCGACATGCGGGCGCTGATTCGCCAGCTCGGCGCGGAGGGCCGCACGGTGGTGCTGTCGAGTCACGACATGGAGGAGGTCGAGGACCTGTGCAGCCGGGTCGCGGTGATCGGCGGCGGGCGGGTGCTGACGCAGGGCACCCCGGCCCAGCTTCGCGGCGAGCCCCGGCTGTGGCTGCGAGCCGAACCGGCAGACCAGGCCGCGGCGGTGGCGGCGACGCTGGCCGGCGTGTCGCGGGCCGAGCTGGCGGACGGGAGGCTGGGGCTGGACCTGCGCGACCCCGGCCCGGACCGGGCCGCGGCGGTCAACAAGGAGCTGGTGGGAGCGGGCCTGGCGGTCAGCGAGGTCCGCATCGCCCGCCGCCCGCTGCGCGAGGTGCTGCTCGAGCTCACCGGCGGCCGCACCGGCGGCGCCGACTCGCTGCGTCGCCGCGTCGGCCAGCGTCACGGCCGGCCCTGGGGACGGCGGCGTTCGCGGTCGGCCGGGAAAGCGGACGAGCGGTAACCGATGCTGGCGTCGCTGCGGGCAGAGCTGCTGGTGCTGCGGAAGTGGCCCGCCGCCTGGGGCTTGCTGCTGGTGACGCCGATCCTGGTGCTGCTGTACGACTACGTCGCCGAGTTCATCTCGTACCTGAACCTGACCCCGGCCGACTACGCCACGTACGGCACTCCCGCGCAGGCCGTCGGGTCCCTGACGATGAGCCAGTTCAACATCATCGCGGTGAACCAGTTCAACCTGAGCGGCAACGCCCCCTTCATCATCCTCGGGGCGGTCATGGCGGGCGGGGACTGGAGCCGCGGCACCATCACCACCGCGCTGCTGCAGCGAGCGGGCCGGGCGCGGACCTTCGCCGGGCAGGCCCTCGCCCTCGCGGTCGCGATCGCCGGCAGCGTGCTGGCCACGTTCGCGGTCGCCGCCGCGGCCTGCGTCGTGATCAAGGCGGTCGAGGGGAACGGCATAAACCCCTACCTGGCCGCGCTGCCGCCCGCGCTCGTCATCGCCGAGTCGGTCGGCGCGGCCCTGTTCGTCGCCCTCACCTACGGGATGCTCGGCCTGTTCCTCGGGACCGTGTGCCGAAGCGGCGCGGGCGCTATCGCGGTGGGCCTGCTGTGGACCCTGATCGTCGAGGGCACCCTGTTCAACCTCGCCCTGGATTATCCGCAGGGGATCCTGCGGGTACTCAGCGGCCTGACCCCGGGTGCGGCCGCCACCGTGGTGACCGGGCCGTTCGGCGACCCCGGGGGCGGGGCCGACTCGCAGAACTACCCGGCCGTCACCATGACCGAGGCGGTCGTGAACCTGGCCGTCTGGATGGCGGCAGCCCTGATCCTGACCGTCATCGTCTTGCAGCGACGCGATGCGGTCACCGCGCCAAGCCGAGGGCGCCGCCCCCGTCGCCTTCGTCACCGTGCGACCGCGCCCGCGTCCGGGCCGGACCTGACGGCCGGGCTACAGCGGCCGCCGGCGGCCGCGGGCGGGACGCTCGTCTCGCTGCGGGCCGAGCTGCTGGTCATGTCCAAGCGCCCGGCCGTCTGGGCGCTGGCGCTCTTCCTGCCCGCCGACATGCGCCTCGGTGACCCGGGGCAGCGCCTGCAGCGCCCAGGGCGAGCTGGAACGCGCCCGGCGCGAACACCGCCCCGTCGGGGTCGGTCAGGGCGAAGGCCTGCTCCGGGGTCATGGAGTAGGCGCCCGCCTCGGGGTCGTACTCGACGTAGCCGCCGGCCGCCTGTCCGCGCAGCCACTCGTCCACGTACCGCGGGGCCGTGCCGGTGGCCTGCGCGAGCTCTTCCGGCCGCAGCGGCTGCGGGGCCAGCGCCCGGTAGAGGCCCAGCCGGTCGCCGATGACCACGCCTCCGATGGCGATCGTCGCGCCCAGCCGATCCCATGACTGGATTGCAGGCACCCCGGATCACCGGCCGGGCGCTACGGCCGGCGCCCTGTTACCGGTAGTCGGGGTTCTCGAAGTCGAACCGGCAGCCGGCGTCCCATTCCGAGCGCTGGTTTCCGCGCGCCGGGATGCCTCCGGCGTCCTTGAGCAGCCGCGCCAGGTGCATCAGGTTCCAGGTCATGAACGTCGTGTTGCGGTTGGTGAAGTCGTTGTCCGGCCCGCCCGACCCCGGATCCAGGTAGGACGGCCCCGGGCCCGCCTCGCCGATCCAGCCGGCATCCGCCTGGGGCGGGATCGTGTAGCCCAGGTGCTGCAGGCTGTAGAGGATGTTCATCGCGCAGTGCTTGACCCCGTCCTCGTTCCCGGTGATCACGCAGCCGCCGACCCTTCCGTAGTACACGTACTGGCCCGCGTCGTTGAGCAGGTGCGAGCACGCGTAGAGCCGCTCGATCACCCGCTTCATCACCGAGCTGTTGTCGCCCAGCCAGATAGGACCCGCCAGCACCAGGATGTCCGCCGCCAGCACCTGCTGGTAGATGGCAGGCCACGCGTCGGCCTCCCAGCCGTGCTCGGTCATGTCCGGCCAGACGCCGGTGGCGATGTCGTGGTCCACCGCCCGCAGCACGTCGACCCGCACCCCGTGCTTTTGCATGATCGCGCGGCTGCGGTCGATGAGGCCCTCGGTGTTGCTGGTTTCCGGGGACCGCTTGAGCGTGCAGTTGATGAATAGCGCGCGCAGGTCGTCATAAGGGTTGGCCGGGTCGCTCATCGTTCAGGACTCCCTCGTGCTCAGCATGCCGGTACACCCTTGTCAGTGCCTGGCGCCGGCACCGGCGTTACACGACCCGGTGATCGTTGATGCGGCGGCGGGCCGCGTTCAGCCGGCCAGGGGCGCCGGCGGCAACCCGGCCGGGCCCATGAAGGCGTAGACCTGGCTGGTGCCCGGCAGCAGCAGCAGGCCGTCGGCGGCCGTCGGGGTCGGGAAGTGGTTCGCCTGCGGGCCGAAGGGGATCGAGACGACCTGCTTGCCGTCGGCCGGGTTGACGCCGTGCACCGCGTTGTCGGTTCCGATCGTCCAGACCAGCCCGTCGGCGATGATCGGCGAGCCGGCCGCGCCGTCGTCGTCGGTCCACAGCCGCTGCAGGTACGGGGCGGTGGCCGAGACCTTGATCGCCGTCACGCCGTCTGGGCAGGGAACGTAGACGACCGAGTTCAGCACCGCGTGCCCGCCGTCGGGGTTGCCGTGGCAGATCGGAAGCGACGCGACCTCGCCGTCCTCGCCGCCGAGGTGGCCCTGACGCAGCAGGTAGGCGATGTCCGTCTTGCCGACCTGGAACACGAAGCCGTCCACCAGCGCCGGGTCACCGGTTCCGAGGTCGAGGTCCCCGCCGCTGAGCTGCTGCCAGTCACTGAGGTAAAAGATCGACTCGAGGCTCATGCCCGGCGACAGCTCGAGCACCGCGTCGCTGTCGTCGTACGGCTGGCCTGCGCCCAGGTTGTAGCCATCGGCGCTGGCCACGTAGACGTTCCCCTGAGGGTCCACGATCGGGGGGCTGCCGCCCATCCACACCGCCCCCCGATCGCTGCCGCTGCTGATCTGGAAATAGGCCAGCGGTCCGCCCGTCTCCGGGATCGAGACCACGTAGCCGTGGGCAGGGCCGTTGGGGCCGGGACAGTCGCCGGTGTTCTGGCCGTAGGCGATGATCACGCGGCCGTCGTCGAGCGTCAGCCCCGGCCGCTGGAGCTGCGCGAGCTGGTCCTCGCCGGCGCTGGGCATCGCCGGCTGGCTCAGCTCGACCTTGCCGGTGAACAGGTCGAGCCCGAACAGGACGTGCGACGCCTCCGCTCCGCGAGAGGAAGACGGGCCCTTGATCAGGGTGTCCGCGTCGACGAAGATCTCGTGCCGCGCCAGGTCGATCACCGGGGTGCCGGTGATGCCGACCACCGGCGCGATGTCACCGCACGGCAGGTCGCCGGACGGCACCGGGCTCGCCAGATGGCGTGACCACAGAATGCGCCCGCTGTCGGCGGCCATCACGTAGACGGTGTCGTTCTCGGTCGCCGCGACGACGCGGCCGTCGGCGACGAGCGGCTCGCCGTACAGCTGCCCGTCGAGGACCGGTGAGGTCCAGGCCGGCCGCGATGGCAGCAGGCTGGTCGGCGCGGCCTGGACTCCGGTCGCCTCGGCGTCCCCGTGGTAGGACGTCCAGTTGGCGCCAGCGCCAGAAACGGCTCCGCCGGGACCGGCGCTGGCCGTGCCGGGACCTGTGGCGGGAGCGACGCTGGCCGTGCTTGGCGGCTGAACCGCAGAGCTGTGGGACGACCCGGAACAGGCCGAGCAGACTACCGCCAGGACCGCCGCGGCCGCGGCGAGCGTTCCCTTCTTCACCGTGATCGTTCCCGTCTCTCCCGATTGACGAAGCCCAAGTCAAACCCGCAAATCCAGCATCCCGAACGGTCCGTGCCCTCCGCGTCCACCGTCACCAGTCTCGCAGAGCACCGAATCCTGCGTCCTGCCGTCGCCGAGCACCAAGCTGATTCAGCCCGAAGGCGGGCATACCCACAGCTCACAGGGGGGCCAAAAATCCGCTGATTACCAGAACGGATGACCAAACCGGGTCATATTGGTAGCTGACTCTGGGGGGAGTCTGCCTGCCGGAGCGTAAAAGACCGCCGGTAAGGCGCTGTCCCTGTGCGCACACCTGATGCCCGCGGCGGCGCCGGGGATGGACCCTTCCCGGCTATCCCGAGGAACGTCCGCGGCCCGCATTTACGGTGGATGTTGCTCGGACTGGCCGCCGTGCACCGTCTCGGCCTCGTTCACGGCGACTGCAAACCCGGGAACGTGCTGGTCGACGAGGCCCGGCAGGTCAAGCTGACTGACTTCGGGGCCGCGCTGCCAGTCGCGGAAGATTTCCCCGCGGCCGGGACGGCCCGCTACCTTCCCCCGAGCAATGGCGGGGCGAGCCCGCCACCTCGGGACCCGATGGCGGCAGCGGGTCCGGGTCGGGCACGCTGGTGATCACCAGTCCCGCGGCGGAGTCCTCCAATGCCGCCGCGTTCGCCGTGGCCTGCGGCAAGCTGCTGAGCGTGATCAGCGACGCCCCGGCCAGCGCGCAGGTCGGCGCGGGCTACTCGGGCACGCTGACCGTGTCCGGCGGCAGCGGCGGATACACCTGGGCGGCGACCGGGCTGCCGGCCGGGCTGACCGCCAGCCCGGGCGGCCCGGCCCTCACCGTCAGCGGATCGCCGCGGACGGCGGGCACATTCACCGCCGAGGTGACGGTTCACGACACCGCCCGCCCGGATGACGCCGGAACCGCGCGCGGGCTGCCTCGCGGGATGACGGCCGCACCGCACGGCGACACCCTCGTCATCGCGGGCACGCCCGCCGTGACCGGGGACTTCCCGGTCACGGTCAGCGTCAGCGACACCGAGCCGCCCGCGCAGACCGGAACGGGCCGCCTGGTCCTGGTCGTCGACGCCCCGGCGCCGTAGACGGCGCTGGGAGCGTGGGTCAGGTCGGGAAATAGAACTATGTGAGTGGCGTTTTGAATAGCTGGCCGTAGCCGTCGACTCTGACTTCGGCGCCAGCCGTGCGTAGCGCATGCCACAAAGAGGCCTGGTTCGCAGTGAGTACCGGTCGGCGGAGATCTTCTTCCAATGCGGAGATCACGCCGATGGCGCGGAGGGCGTTTCCGCCGATGAACACGGCCTGCGCGGAGGATGGCGCATGGCGGCGGACCCACTCGTAGATCTCGGCTGGGCTCGCCGCCGATCCTGTGTTGGGGTGGGGAACCTCGATCGGCGGCATCAGATGGCTAACGTGAACGACCTCGAATCCACGCTCCTGAAAGTACGCAGCGCCTTTCTGATCGAAGTCGTCAGTGAAGAAGGGAGCGTGGATCAGTGCGATTCGTTCTGCCTCCAACGCTCGGAATCCGGCCGTTGCCGCTGGTGCCGACATAAGGACGGGAATGCCATTTGAATGTTGCTCTACACGACTCACAAGTTCTTGCTCCCCGGTCGTGCCGAGAAGATAACTGCCGACCGTCCAGGCATAGATGATCGCCTGCAGGGGCAGTCTCGCCAGCAGTTCTATGGCATTTTCTGGACCGGGAGGATCGGCAAATGTCGCGAGATCAGCAAAGAAAACACGGGACGTGTGGAGGGACACGCCGTCGGGGGCCATGGTCCATAGTTCTGATTCAGATATGGCGCTGTCATCGTGCGTGAGCACCCCCAGGCGCGCCCGCCATCCATCTCCATCTAGCTGCAAATTGTTATTATTCCTCCTCATATGTTCCCCCGGTCTCTTGAACTCCAGCGTGACGTCGACAGCGAACACGGGACTCGTGCAAACAACGATGCCCCGCGCCCTCGCTGATCTCGCGCCTGATTATGTCCCCGTACCCGCCGGGTAATCGCGATCGGAGTTCGGTTGCGGACGCTCGGGCTGGCGACTCGGTTTCTAGTCCGGCGTTCATCGCGCCCGACGGATCGCCTTACGAGGCCGGGAATGTGGTGACCGCGAACGGCTGGTGCACTGACACCGCCCGGCTGCAGGCCACGGTGCGCCACTTCGCTCCGCACGGGCGGTTCACCGACCTGACCGTGATCAGCGCCGCGCCGGAGTCCGGTGTGGTGTTCGAGTTCAGCCGGCAGCGCCGGCGAAGATGTCCTCCAGCCGCCAGGGCTCCGCTGCGTAAACGCCCCCCAGGTATGCCGAAGAGTCGTCGGGGTAGATCTCCTGCGCGCCGGCCTGCAGCTCCCGCACGATCCGCTCCGCGACCACCTCGGGCGCTGTCTTAGCCGCCTCAACGTCCTTGAGCATGTCGGTGTCGATCTGGGCCGGATACACGGCGGTGACCTCGACGCCCGAGGCCCGCAGTTCCGTGCGTAGGGCCTGGCTGTAGGAGTGCACGGCGGCCTTCGCGATGCTGTAGCCCGCCAAGCCGCGCGCGGGGGCCAGAGCGATGATCGACGAGAGATTCACGACGGCGCCAGGCGAGTTCTTTATCAGGTGCGGAGCGAATGCGCGGGTCACCCGCACGGTCCCGAACAGGTTGATGTCGAGGTCCGCCTGGTAAGCGGCGAGATCGCCGTCAAGGGCGCTGCCGAAGCGGAGAGTGCCCGCGTTGTTGATCAGGAGCGTGGTGTCGCCCGCCTGCGCGGCCGCCTCGTCGACGCTCGCGGAATCGGTGACGTCGATGCGGATCAGCCGCACCCGCGGGTCCGCCGCCCACGGTACGTCGATGGCCCCGATGTTGCGGGCCCCCGCGTATACCTTCGCGGCGCCCGCCTGCAGCAGGTGGCTGACGAGTTGACGGCCAAGCCCGCGGTTCGTCCCGGTGACGAACGCGGTGCTGTTGTTGATTTTCATGTGTCTCACTTCCGCCTGTCGAGGAACGGGTCCACGCTAGGCGGGGCTGCTGATGCGGTGAATGCTCAATCTGGTCATTTTCTTGTCCGCTCGTCTCACCGCATCCGCGGTGGGCGCCGGTTGATAGCATCTGATCGTGAGCCCGCTTGAGGATGTTCTCGCCCTGGCCGGCGTGCGCGGCAGCATCTCCACGTCGATCAGCGCCGGTGAGCGGTGGGGCCTGCAGCTGGCGGCCGTGCCGGAGGCCGCGTTCCACGCCGTCACGAAGGGCGTGGCCTACCTCACCGTTCCGGGGAACCCGACCGTGCGCATGACACCAGGCGACGTGATCCTCCTGCCGCGTGGATCTGCGCACACGTTCGCCAGCGACCGGGACGTGCCGACCGTGCCGTTCGACCGGCTCGCTTACGCGCGGTCCCACCAGCCGGGACAGGTGCTGGAGATCGGCCAGCGCCCGTCGCCGACCGAGGTCCTGTGCGCGTTCTACTCGCACAACGCCACGACCAACACCCCGCTGTTCGCGCTGCTGCCAGAGTTGATCTACGTTCCCGCCGAGGCGGGCAACGGCCAGATTGCCCGTACCATCCGGCTGATGGCCGACGAGTCGGCACGCCCCGGGATGGCGTCGGCGACGATCCTCGACCGGCTGACCGACGTCCTGCTCATCCAGATACTGCGGCAGTGGACGCAGGCAAACGAGTTCACGCAGTCGTCCTGGCTGCGGGGAATGACCGACTCCGCCGTCGAGGCCGCCCTGACCGCCATGCACGCCGACCCGGCGCGCGACTGGACCCTGGAGGACCTCGCCGCCGCCGCGCACGTCTCCCGCGCCACACTGAGCAGGCGGTTCACCAAGCTCGTCGGGCAGCCGCCCAGCGCTTACCTCACTTCATGGCGCATGGACCTCGCGGCGCAGCGGCTCCGCGAGAGTGAAGACCGTGCGCACGAGATCGGCCACGCCGTGGGCTACACGTCGGAGTTCGCGTTCTCACGCGCATTCGCGCGTGCCTTCGGCCAGCCGCCACGCCGCTACCGGGAAACATTCCGGGCGCCTGCGGGCGGATCGCCTGGGCTTAGTGGTTGACGTCGGCGCCGATCCTCCCAGCACGAGGGGGTGGGGCTGGCCGGCCAGGACGGCACGGCGAGCGCGGTTGCGATTTCGGGGAGGCCGACGCGGACGTAGGTCCCTCTCGAGGACCCGGCTCGCGCGCCACGGTCGGCGTTCTGATGGCCGCCGTGGGCTTGCGCGATGGCGAAGCCGAAGCGATGCAACCCAGGTCAAGATGGTGTGCCGTATCCAGTGCGTGCTGATCTGCTGGGTGCGGAACTAGGGCAGGTGCCTGCCGATGCGGACCCACAGGCCGTCGTAGCGCCGGCGTGTCCAGCTCGGGGTCGTCGCCGGTGGTGGCGGCGATCTGGTTGATCTGCGCCAGCCGGGCGTCGTTCACGGCCCGGCGGGTCGACGTCAGGTCACGGGGCTCTTCGACGTTGCGGGCCGGGTTGTCCCGCTCGTCGATCAGGCCGTCGTCTTGCGCGTGCCGGTACAGGCAGCGCAGCGCCGCGAATAGGTTCTCGGCGGCGCTGCGGCCGCCGCGGGCGTTGCGGCGGGGCACCGCGTGCGCCTTGACGTGGGCCACCAGCTGCCGGGTCTCGGACGGGGTCGGCTCGTCGAGGCGGCGGGCGTCCCACTGCTCGACAACCCCGTTCCAGTAGGAGCCGTACGCCTTGCGGGCGCCGGCGCTGACCGCGGCCGACACCGCCGGCACCTACTCGGCGAAGACCTGGCCGAGTCAGCCTCCTACCTGCGCCACCACATGAAACTCGCCGGACGTGAAGCCCCCGTCTTCGCCGACGACGCCATCGCCCGGCTGCACCGCGTCGCCGGCGGGCTGCCCCGCGCCCTCAGCAACGCCGCCACCGTCGGCAGGCCAAGATCGACGCGCTGCTACTCGAAACCATCGACGCGCTCGCCAGCCTGTTCACCAGCCACGACGGCAGCAAAGACTGACCATCACCCTCAGGCACCGCATCAACGCCAAGTCCTGCCAGAACATGCACATCAAACGATGCCGAACCATGCAGGCAACGTGGCCGCTAACACCGTTACTCCACCTGGATCCAGCTCAGCAGGTCTTCGCGGCTTACGGAGCTGAGTAGCGCAGGATGATCGCTGGCCATGTGCCGGCGGATCGTGCCGACTATCTGATCGTCGCTGTCGCCGCGGGCCGTGAACCCGCATTCGCATCGGATGAACTTCATCTCCCGCCTCCGGTCGCTTGCCTGCACCCTGCCGCCGGGACCGGCGTCCAGCCCTCCCTTGGCTCATCCTCAGCTTAATGCCAGGATGTTGCCGTGACCTTGGCGTCCCGGCACGCGCTTGTCCGCATCCAGGTTTGTGGGCGGCTGGTCGTTGAGCGAGACGGCCAGCGGCTGGACGCGGCGCTGCCTGGCCGCCAGGGCCGCCTCATGCTCGCCTATCTGGTCATCAACCGGTACCGCCAGGTGCCCCGCGACGAGCTCGCCGAGGCGCTGTGGCGGGAACCTGACCCCGGCTCGGTGGATGCCCGGCTCAACCCGCTGCTTTCCAAGCTGCGGAAGGTCTTCGGGGCCGGGAGCATCGAGGGGCGATCGACGGTGCGCTTGTGCCTGCCGAGCGTCTGGGTCGACCTTGAGGCCGCGAACGAGGCTATCCATCGAGCCGAGTCGTCAGTCGCCCAGCAGGACTGGAGCCGGGCCTGGGGACCGGCCCTCACCGCGCTGTTCGTAGCCGAACGGGGATTCCTGCCCGGCGAAGACGCGGCATGGATCGACGAGGTCCGGCAGGCGCTGGCGGAACTGCGGCTCGGTGCCCTCGAAAGCTACGCGGCCACCACGCTCGGCCTCGGCGGAACCGAGACGGCCGCCGCCGTCCGGGCCGGGCGCCAGCTTGTCCGCCTGGCGCCGCTGCGGGAGAGCGGGTACCGCTACCTCATGCAGGCGCTGGCTGCCCAGGGCAACCTGGCCGCTGCGCTCGACGTATACGGCCAGCTCAGCGACTGCCTGCGGGAGCACCTCGGGGTCTCACCCGGGCCAGCCAGCCGGGAGTTGCACCGGCGGCTGCTCGCATCGACCTGACCGTCGGCGGCTTGGCGCCTTAGAACGCAATCGAAGCGCCAAGGTTTGGCCAATTCTCCCGCAACGTCATGCCAAGAGCCGCGTCGTAGAACAGTCCCCAACGGAAGCAATCCGCGGGAGGTTCACATGAAAACGGCATCAGGAACGAAGGCAGGGCCCGCGCATCAGGTCGGCCGCGACGAGGTACTCGCAGACCGGCGGTGGCTGGCGGCGCACCTGCGTGACCCGCACGTCCGGCTGGTCGAAGTCGACGTCAGCCCGGCTGCTCACACCGACTGGCACATAGACGGCGCGGTGCTCTGGAATGTCTACCGCGACCTGAAGGGCGCCACCTACCGGACGGCTAGCATGGCGGAACTAGAGCAGCTCGTCGCCCGTTCGGGCATTGACACCGAGTCGACCGTGATCTGTTACGGGTACGCGCCCGCCCTCGGCTTCTGGCTGCTCAAGCTCCTCGGGCACCGGGACGTGCGGATACTCGACTGTTCCAGGGACACGTGGCGCGCTGAGGGCCTGCCGTGGACGACCACGCAGAGCCGTCCCGCCGACAGCGGCTACCGGGGCCGGGGCCGCGGCGAAAGCGCGGGCATCCGGGCCGACTGCACAGCAGTGCTGGACGCCATCGGGCGGCCAGGCACCTCGTTGGTGGACGTGCGGTCGGCCGAGGAGTTCCGCGGCGAACGGTTCTGGCCCTCGGGCGGCCAGGAGCCCGGCGGCCAGGCCGGCCACCTGCCTTCGGCCGTCCACCAGCCGCTGGACGGCCTGTACGACGACGACGGATCGTTCCGGACCGCCGCGCATCTGCGCGACGTGTTCGCACCGGACGTGCTCGACGGGGACGACGAGCTGATCACTTACTGCACCATCGGCGGGCGGGCGGCTACCGCCTGGTTCGTGCTCACTTACCTGCTCGCGCGTGACCGGGTGCGGGTCTACGACGGCTCGTGGGCCGAATGGGGCCGGCTACCTGGCGCTCCCGTCGACCGCCCGTTATCGACCGTGGCATCACCAACAGCACCGTGCACCGGAGACACTCAAGAATCAGGAGAACGTGATGGCTCTCGACCCGGACAAACTGCAAGACTTCCTCAATCGGTTCGTGGCCGACCTCGGCGCCACCTTCGCGGCGGGCAACGTGGTCGTCGGGCACCGGCTCGGTCTCTACCAGGCGCTGGCGGCCGGCCCGGCGACTGCGGCGGAACTGGCCGCCCGCACCGATACCAACGCCAGGTACGTGGACGAATGGCTGCGCGGCCAGGCAGCAGGCGGGTACGTGGAGTACGACCCCGCCGCCGACCGCTACTCGATGACCGAAGAGCAGGCGTTCGCGCTGGCCGACCCGGATGGCGGCGTGTACGCGCCGGGGGCGTTCGTGCTCGCGCTCGGCACCCTCAAGGCCGAGCCCAGGATCACCCGCGCGTTCCGCACCGGAGAGGGCATGGGTTGGCATGAGCAGGACGCGGACGTCTTCATCGGGTGCGAGCAATTCTTCCGCCCGGGCTACGTCGCGAATCTGATTCCGTCCTGGATTCCCGCGCTTGACGACGTGCCGGGGAAACTCGCGGCGGGGGCGCGGGTGATCGACATCGGCTGCGGACTGGGGGCATCGACGATCTTGCTCGCGACGGAGTACCCTAGCTCGTCGGTCACCGGCTGCGACTACCACGACCAATCGATCGAGCTGGCGCGCAAGCGGGCGGCCGACGCCGGCGTGGCCGACCGGGTCCGGTTCGAGGTCGCGTCGGCCGCGACGTTCTCCGGCGTCGGCTACGACCTGGCGGCGACGTTCGACTGCCTGCACGACATGGGCGACCCGGTGACGGCCGCCCGCCACGTCCGCCAGGCCCTGGCACCCGACGGGACCTGGCTCATCGTCGAGCCGTACGCCGCCGATGACATCGCGGGGAACCTCAATCCGGTAGGGCGGATCTACTACAGTGCCTCAACGCAGCTCTGCGTGCCGAATGCCCTGTCACAGCCGGGCGGTTTCGCGCTCGGCGCGCAGGCCGGAGAGACCGCAATCAGGCAAGTCGTCACCGACGCCGGCTTCACTCGCTTCCGGCGGGCGGCCGAGACCCCGTTCAACCTGGTCTACGAAGTGCGTCCGTTAGCTGTCCGGCAGCCCCGTCGACGAGACAGCCAGCAGGCAACCTCGCTGTCTGTCTCGCGGGCTGTTCCAGCTGGTGGAGACGCGGCTGCACTGTCGCCATGGGCCGGATTTCTACGGCCGGGTCGCGGGCGACCCGCAGATGGGCGCTCCGTGGGCGGAATGCGCGGAGATGTGTTACTTCTTCGCGCACCTGCACTGCCAGCGCCTCGGTGGATACCCCGATACCCGGTCCGGCCTCTCCCGCGAGTCAGGCCAGAACCTGGCCTGCTGGCTGGGCTGGTCGTCGCTGGCCGATACCCCAGTGCTCGCGAACCGCCGTGCTGGGCTCGTGGACTGTGCCTGGCTTGTGTCTCGGGCCTCCTGGCCCGTGCGTGGCTGTCGTTTCTGGCGCGGGCATGGGCCGGGCCTGCCCGGTGCCCGCGATCGCCCAGAGCCGGGCAGCGCCAGGCCCGTCCGCCGCTCCCATCCCGGCGGTGCGCCGCCCGGGCCCGGTGATCGCGAAGGATTCAATCATCGCGCCCTGCTGGGCGGGGAGGGTGTAGATCCTTCCCTTGTTGGGCCCTGGTGGGCGAGCTTGCCGGCCGCGGTTAGTCGTCGCAGGACGCGGTCGGCATGGTCGGGGCTGAGCCCGCACAGTTCGGCGGCCTGGTTCCTGGTGATCTGGCCGTGCGCCCAGGCGTACTGCTGGATCATCTGCTCCTGCTGCAGCGGCTCGAAGCCGTGCATCCGGACGTACACCCCGACAAGCAGGACCCCTTCGCTTCCATTCGTCATGCAGACCACCGTGACCAAGTCGCGGTCGTTCAGCGGCGCGCGACTCTCGCCCTTGAACTCAATCTCATACGACTCGCTCCCGGCTACAAGGCGGGAAACGCGCGCGGGCAGCGGTCCCCATGGCCCGGTAGTGTCGTCATGGCCGACCTCCCGTCAAGCAATCGTCGATATACTGTATATCGGCGGCATGGCGTCGGCATAGCGGCACTGCCCGATATATATCGTCGTCCGCCGATATCTGGGTCCGCGCCAGCCCGGGAGGCGATTGGCGCCGTCAGGCAAATCGCGCATGTCTGACGCTGCAGCGCGCCCGGGCCGCCTTCAACACGGGCACGCGATGACCGCGCGCTGCCGCGTCTGTGCCCGGAGAAGCCCCACGAGGACGGGTCGCCAGCGCAGGCCCGGGCTCGCGGACAGCTCGCGAGCGTCGAGCTTGGCGCAGATCGCGGTCCCGCCCTGCCAGCGCACAACACGCGGATGACGTTGGGGTGGCCAGGCGCCGCATCGCGTCCAGCATGGGCGGGGTAAGTACACGTTTCGTGCATCCCTGCCGCTGCCGAGGACGTCCCGACGCGCGCAGTCATGCCGTGCGATGTCCGAGGGGGGACTTGAACCCAGAAGTTCGCGCGTTTTCCCCGATTCTGCGCTTGAGTACGCAGATGGGGGAGAAATCCCCTGTTCGAGGATTTCATGCGAACATGATAGCGGGAGTGCTCCGGCCTGTGTCAAGCGGGGTTGCCGGCTGCGGCCCCAGGGCCGCGTGCGCGGGTACCATCCCCGGCGTGACTGCCTTGCCCGCGCTGCCAGCCGGCGCTCCCGGTCGGTTACGGCAGTCGGCGTGCCATCCAATGGGCGCCTTGCAGCGGAGCACACTGACGATGCGAGTGGTAGCGGTATGGCCGGAGTCGGCACGCGATATCCGCCGTTCGGCGTCACTTACGAATCCATTCTGATCGTCGCCTGACGAGCGCGGATCTGGGTCCTCTGCGCTTACCAGTTACTGCCTGGCAGGTGCCCGACTGTACTTCTGGCTCTTTAGGTCTGCCGCGCTGGCGCGGTGCAGCTTACGGTGATGAGGGTGAGCTCGTTGGAAGACATCAGGAGACTCAAGCAGGACGTCTCCGCGCTACGGGCCGCCCTCAGACAGCAGCAGGAGCTGTCAGCCGACGCACGGGTGACCGCCTTGTCGGCGCTGGTCCAAGCTGAGGCGGTCCTTCTGTCAGTCGAGACATACGGGGGCCCAGGGCGCTCCGGCGTCGTCCGAGACGTCGTAAAGCCCCTAACCGGGGCTATGGACGAGTTCCGGGGCGCGGCCGTAAAGCTTACTGCAGCGCTGAAACGCCTTCCTGATCGATGAGGCAGACGCTCGCCATTGGATTCTGTGGAGAGTGCCGCAGCTCTAGGAGCGTTTCCCTGGTCAGAGGAACGAATTAAGCGAGTACCCGCTTATTTGTTCGGCCGTCGTAGCCAGTGTCGTATCGACTCAGACCAACAGAACAGGCAGATCTGAGCGCGGTCGTCGTCCAAGTCAAGCGGCCCTGGAGAGACGACTAATCGGCGGTATGGCGTACGTTCTGGCTGCGGCCGAGGCGGCGCACCGGTTGCGGATCGTGGTGTAGCTCGTCTTCGGCGGCCGGCGTACGTTGCGGGCATCGTTCATCGCTGGGGCCTGCGGCGGCCCGGCCTCCCGGGTCCCGGCCTTTCCCGGAGGTGCCCCGATGGCCGCCACGTCCCACTCCGCTTCCCTCGTCCCCGTCCAGCCGACGTTCACTGATGCCGAGCGGCTCGCGCCCGCCGGTTACCTGGCCGGATACCGCGGCCTGACCCGCGAGGCATACACCCTCGACCTGCGCCAGTTCACCGGCTGGTGCCGCACCAGGTCTCTGCCGCTGTTCTCGGTCCGCCGCGCCGACATCGAGACGTTCGCCCGGGAACTGGAGGCCCGCGGGCGGGCCCGCGCGACCGTGACCCGGCGGCTGTGCACCATCGCCGGGTTCTACAAGTACGCGGTCGAGGAGGAGCTCCTCGACCACTCCCCGGCCGCGCACGTCCGCCGCCCCCGGCTGGACTACGAGTCGCACGCGACTGCCCTGGACCGCAACGAGGTCGGCGCCCTCCTGGTCGCCGCCGGGCTCGGGCCGCCCGCCGAGCTCGCGCTGATCTCGCTGCTGGCGCTGAACGGGCTGCGCGTGTCGGAGGCCACCGGGGCGGACATTGAGCACCTGGGCCTGGAACGCGGGCATCGCACCCTGGTCATCACGCGCAAGGGCGGCAAGCCAGTCACCATCCCACTGGCCCCGGGCACCGCCAGGGCTATCGACCTGGCGATCGGCGAGCGCACCGACGGGCCGCTGTTCACCGCCGCCGGCGGGAAGCGGCTGGACCGGCACGGCGCTGCCCGGATCGTTCGCCGGGTCACCCGGCGCGCCGGGATCGCCAAGCAAGTCGGCCCGCACACGCTGAGACACGCGTTCATCACCGCCGCCCTCGACGCAGGGGTCCCGCTCCGCGACGTGCAGGAGGCCGCCACCCACGCCGACCCGCGCACCACGATGCGCTACGACCGGGCGCGAACCAGCCTGGACCGGCACGCTACCTATATCGTCGCCACCTACGTAGCCGGGGCAGCGAGGTAGCGCCCGGAAGGCAGTCTGGCCGCCGACGGCGGCCAGACTGACCGCGGGCCAGGAACCTCGCTCGGATGACTACCGGACGTGGGCACCGGTAACGATCGCGAACCGCCGTTCTGGCGTCAAGAAGCGGGAAACGTGTGGGGGTGGCTTGCCGCGCAGAGGTAGATGTTCTGAGCGGCGACGCCCGGACACCAGCCCCGCAAAGCAGGCTTGCCTGATCAGCGATCGGGGCCGGGCGTGACCGTGTCGAAGCGGTTCACGTACCGATTGGCTGGGCGATAAGCCCCAGGAGGGCGTGTGGGCCTGCCCTGCGTCGTCTCGGCTGCTTGGCGTCTAGTGTCATTATTGATACTATAAGAGGGTGAGCAAGGCGGAGAAGATCATCGATCAGATGCGGCGCTCGCCACAGAATGTCCGCTTCGATGATCTTGCCAGAGTCTGCGCTGAGTACTTCGGTGAGCCCCGGCAGCAGGGCACTTCGCACAAGGTTTACAAGACGCCTTGGCACGGCGACCCCCGCGTGAACATCCAGCGCGGCAAGGACGGCAACGCCAAGGCTTACCAGGTGCGGCAGGTGCTCGACGCGATCGCCAGGATTGAGGCCGAGAACAGCGAGGAGGAGGATGACGACGATGCCTGACGCAACCCACTACACCTACCGGGTCGCATGGTCCCCTGAGGACGGCGAGCATGTTGCCACCGTCGCAGAATTCCCTTCACTGTCCTGGCTTGCTCCCACCCAGGTTGAAGCATTGCGCGGCATTGCCGATGTCGTTCGCGACGTGCTCGCTGACCTGGCGGCAGTGGGCGAGCCAATTCCCGAGCCGCTGTCGGAGCGCACCTACTCGGGCCGGTTCGTGGTGCGTGTCCCGGCAGAGGTTCACCGCCGTCTTGCCCGCGAAGCCGCTGAACAGCACGTAAGTCTCAACCGGCTTGTGTCGGATCGGCTTGCTCGCGCCTTATCCGGGCTCGGGCGATATCCGCCGTTACGCGTTGGCGGCAGTGTCATCGGCTGGGTTCGTTCACGGCGCGCATAAGCGGGTGATCTGCGAGTTGAAGGCTTTAGCAACCCATTTATGAGCTTAAAAGGCAGCCTGTGCGTTCTGTCCCGTACTTGGCGTGCGGTCGCCGTATTCTGTGGGTATCGCCTTGAAGACGGCTGACGTGGGTGGCGGGTGAGATGGCGCTGACGAGCCAGGTGTTTGTCTCTCACACCTCTGACATGGGGATGTTCCCAGCGGGCCGGTCGTTTGTGCAGGCTGTGCTTGACGGGATCGGCAGGGTGGGCTTGGCCGCCGTGGATATGCGGCTCTTCGCTGCGCGGGAGGGCGCGCCCGTCGAGTACTGCCGTCGGCGGGTCCGCGAGTGCGAGTTCTACGTCGCGGTGATCGGATTCCGATACGGGTCGCTGGTACCAGGGACGGAGTTGTCCTATACCGAGGCGGAATTCCAGGAGGCGACCGCAGCCGGGAAACCCCGGCTGGTGTTTCTGCTCCATCAGGACGCCCAGGTACCCAAAGGCTCGGACGACGCCAACCGCAGCGCCATGGAGGGGTTCCGCGCGCGGCTGGATCAGGCCGGGCTGATCCGGGCCTCGTTCGCCACTGCCGCCGAGTTGGAGCTGGAGGTTCTCCACGCGCTGACCGAGGCGGCCGGGGCCCTTCCGCTGACCGCGCCAGGACCGGGGATCGCGGGAACGGCCACGGGAGGCGCCGACGCCGGCGGGATCCGGCAAGCGCCACCCGCTGGGGAGCCTGTTCGCGCCTGGGGCAACGTCCCGGCCAGGAATCCCGCCTTCGCCGGGCGCGAGGAGCAGCTCGCCGGGATCCGGCGGGCCCTAGCCGCAGAAGGCGGCAGGGCGGCGGTCCAGGCGCTGCACGGCATGGGCGGCGTGGGCAAGACCCAGCTGGCCATCGAGTACGCCCACCGCCACAGCGGGGACTACGACGTGACGTGGTGGCTGGACAGCGAGAATACGGCGCTGATGACGCAGCAGTGCGCCGACCTGGCAGAGCACCTGGGCGCCGCGCGGAGGGGCCTGCCCCTGGACGCGACGCGCCGCGCGCTCCTGAGCGACCTGCACCGCCGGCCCCGCTGGCTGCTGGTCTTCGACAACGCGGAGGATCCGGCCTTCCTGCGGGGCTGGCTTCCCAGCGGTCCGGGCCACGTGATCATCACCTCAAGGTCGCAGGACTGGGCCGAGCTGGCGGCCCCGGTCCCGGTGGACGTGCTCCCTCGTCCCGAGTCGGTGGAGCTTCTGCGGGCGAGGGTGCCCGGCATCACGACGGCGGACGCCGAGGCGCTGGCCGGAGCGCTGGGAGACCTTCCGCTGGCCCTGGCCCAGGCGGCCGCCTTCCTGGCCGGGACGCGGATGCCGGCGGCCGGGTACGCCCTGCTCCTGAAGGACCGCGCCGCCAAACTGCTCAGCAAGGGCAAGCCGCTCACCTACCCGGACACGCTGCCCGCGGCTACCGCCCTCGCCTTCGACCGGCTGCGCGCGGCCGACGAGGACGCGGCGGCACTGGCGGAGATCTGCGCCTTCCTGGCCCCCGAGCCCGTCCCCGTCGACTGGCTGGTCACCGCCGCGGGCGGCCTCCCCGGCGGCCTCCCGGCCCGCCTGCCCGACCCGCTGGAACGCGATGACCTCGTGGCTGCCCTGACCCGCACGTCCCTGGCTCGCCTGAACGACGACGGGCTGACGATGCACCGCCTTACCCAGGCCATCCTCCGCGCCCGCTCCCTAGAGCCCGATACGGCCCGCGCGCACGCCGGGGCGGTCGTCACCGCCAACGCCCCGCAAAGCAACCTGGCGCCGGGCACCTGGGCAGCCTGGGGCCGATTGCTCCCCCACCTCCTCGCCCTCGCGCCCGAGCGCAGCGACAACCCCCGCCTGCAAACGGCAACAACGCAGGCGGCCGTGTACCTCCTGGACTCCGGCAAGATCGCGGACGCCCTCAGCTTCGATACGCGCATCCACGAAGCGTGGCGCGATCGCCTCGGCCCCGATAACCGCCAGACGCTCAGGATCGCGAACGCGCTCGCCGGCGCCCACCGGGTAGCCGGCCATCTCGACCAGGCACGCCAGCTCGGCGAGGACATCCTCGGCAGAAGCCGCCGTCTCTACGGCGGCGACGACCCTGATGCTCTCGACATCGCCAACAGCCTCGCCCTCGCCCTTCACGCGCTCGGCGACTACAACGCCGCGCGCGAACTTAACGAGCGCACTCTCAGGGGCCTCCGCCGGGTCCGGGGCGACGACCACCCGGCGACCCTGGCTTCCGCCGTCAACCTCGCTGAGAACTTTCACGCGCTCGGCGACTACGGCACGGCGCGAGGACTCAGCGAAGATACCCTGCGGCGCTGCCACCGCACGCTAGAAGACAACAACCAACTCACTCTCATGTGCGCCGCCGACCTCGCCTCCGACCTCCGGGAACTCGGCGACCCCCACGCAGCGCGCACGCTGCATCAGGATGTCTACCAGCGAAGCCAACTGGCGCTCGGCAAGGACCACCCAAGCTCCCTGGCGATCGCAAGCTACCTCGCTGCCGATCTGCGGGCCCTAGGCCAGTACCATGCCGCCCGGACGCTGGATGAGGAAACTCTAGAGTGCAGCCGCCGGGTGCTGGGCGACGACTCGCCATACCCGCTCCGCCTAACCGGAAACCCAGCCGAAGAGCCGAAGCATCCGCAAGACCCAGCGGCCGACCCAGTTTCCCCTTAGCCCGAAGTTACGGGGCCGCCGAGCGCGATTCGCGTGCCTGACCAGGCACGCGAGCCTCGCGGCGGCCTTGCATTGTAGCCAGGAAATATCGGCGTGTCGGCCGGGATGCCCGACCTTACGCTGC
>Ga0335072_10001057_pt1 | contig 47095 bp, 30 predicted proteins | sample Lox_Sample_21_FD_206725 | JGI IMG/M metagenome (GOLD analysis project Ga0335072, IMG submission 206725) | Soil microbial communities from Loxahatchee National Wildlife Refuge, Florida, United States - Lox_Sample_2.1 | ecosystem: Environmental > Terrestrial > Soil > Wetlands | place: USA...
AGCGCTCCTCCAGCACCATCACCTCAATGGCGTACGGCGGCACGCGATGATGGATCGTCTCCGCTACGCCGCTCAGCGTGCTCTCCACCGGCGCAATCGCCTTCGGTTCGTCGATCGTGTTGGTCGCCTCCGGATCGGCCGCGCTCAACCGAATCAGCTTTCCCGTTGCCGCCAGCTTCGCGCCCGGCAACTCGATGTCCACCGCCTGCGCCTCCGAGGAGCCGTTCACCAGCTTCAGATAGATCTGCTTCTTCGCTGTACTCTCCGTGACCGAGTAGAAGAACCGCGAACCACCGCCCTGCACCTGCGACACCGGCTTCCCCTCGCCCACGTAACTCCCGAACATCACCTGCGCGTAGTAACTCGGCGAGCCATAGCTGCGCAGCGCATCGTAGCCAATCAGGTCCGTGTCCCACTGCATCGCGTTCGGACTGATGTTCACCAGCAGCGGCGCATAGCTCGCCATCACCACGATGTCGCTGTTCCGCTCCAGCCCCGTCATCCACGCGGCATCGCCCAGCGCCGCGCCCATGTTCGGCGTCGGTGCACCCTCACGCGTGGCCCACTCGCCCACGAAGATCCTGGGCCCCTGGCGATCGGTCTTGTCGTAATGTGTCGCGTCATGGAAGAAGTCCGTCGCGCGCAGATAGTAGTGATCGTCCTGCACGTCAGGCTGCATCTGCTTCAGCGGCGTCGTCGCGATCAGCTGCAGCTCCGGATACTTTGCCCTGATGGCCTTGTAGAACTGCGCATAGCGCGCTTCATAGCTCCCCGATCGATCGAACTGATCCTCGTTCCCAATCTCCACATAGTTGATGTGGAACGGCTGCGGGTGCCCGTCCTTCGCGCGCTCCGCTCCCCATTTCGTTTCCGGCCCGCCCGTCGCGTACTCGATCTCCTCCAGCGCCGACTGCACGTACGGCTCCAGATCCGGCCCCGGATTCACGTGCTCCCCGGCGAGCGAGTAGCCCGCATACACCGCCAGCACCGGCCGCATGTGCAGGTCCTCGCACCACTCCAGGAACTCCAGCAGCCCAAACCCATCCGTCGACCAATAGCCCCACGGGCTCGCATGTCCCGGCCGATCCACCAGCGGTCCGATCGTCTTCTTCCAGTCGTACCACTCGCTCAGGTGATTGCCCTCCAGATAGTTGCCGCCAGGGAAGCGCAGGAACTGCGGATGCATCGCGGCCAGCTTCTCCATCAGATCGATCCGCGTTCCGTTCGCCCGGTCGTGATACGTCGGCGGGAACAGTGTCGCCAGCTGCAGCCACACGCTTCCCGGATGCGCCACCGTCAGCTCCAGGTGGTTCTCCATCGAAGCCTCGAGCGCGCCCGTCTTCAGCGTGAACCTGAACGGCTTCCACTCCGTTTCGATTCCCGGCACCACCGCGCTCGCCAGCACCCGGCCCGTCTGATTCGCCACCAGCCTCGCTGTCACCGGACCGACCTCAGTCGAATCCTCCTTCGCGTAGAACGATCCGCGATACGTCGTGTTCGCGCGCACGGCAATCCCCCAGAACCCGCCGTTCAGCACGCCCGCGGGTCCCGCCGCGCTGGCCTGACTCACCTCCAGATGCAGGCTGTACGGCAGCGCCTCGCTCGGCCCCGTTGCCTTGTCGATCTCCAGCTTCGCCGACGCATTCCCATCCTCCACCAGGATCCAGTCGTTGATTCCCGACCAGTCCGAGCGAAAGGTATCGTTCCGGATCAGCTCGGCATACAATCCGCCCTCATACGAGTGGTTGATCTCCTCGGTCATCAGCCCATACAGCGTCGGGCTCACCTTCGCCGCCGTCTGATCGGCGTGAATCGTCAGCACCGCCGGTCCCTCCGCCTGCGCGAACATCTGCACCGTGGCGAACAACAGAGCGGCCACCAGCGGAAGCATTGCGAATCGTCTCGTTCTCATGAATACCCTCTCTTCAATCGTCGCCGGCCGAACCCGCAGACCGCCGCCTGCTACCGGCTGCGGGCTACCGTCTGCGAGCGAAGCTCGTCCCAACTCACCTTTATCAGCGACACACTCTCGCGTGGCAGTTGCATCTCAACCTCCGCCTTTCCTGCGTTCACCGTCACCCACTGCGGCGATCCCGCCAGTTGCAACTGCCCCGCAGCCTTCAGCTGGATCATCTGCTCCGCGCTCGGCTCCCGCGGCGATCCCATCTGCTGCCACGCCGTATACGCATTGCTGTGGTTCCCGTCGATCCGGTACTCCTCCACCAGTGCGCGTCGCACCGTCGCCGCCACACCCTGCATCGTCAACTTCACGGGCTCTGCGTCCCCGCCGACGTCATCGTCGGCGTAGTTCCACAGCATCACCGCCGCCGCATTCCCGCTCTTCGTCGCTACCGTGCCAATCTCCGGCCGCTCCCGCACGCCCGACTCCACGATGCTCTCCGCCGGCATCGCCGCGCTGCTCGTCGCCGCCACCTGCTCACCGCCCAACAGGCCCGCTTCGCGGAAGAAGTTCATCAGCGGCTTATCGATCCCGTGCGTTGCCAGCGCTCTCTGCCCCGCAAACAGCGGCTGCCCCTCAAACTCAAACGCCCACGTCAGGAATCCCGCCAGTTTCACGTGCTCCTCTGCCGCGAGTTCCGTCAGCGCCCGCATCGCTGCCGCCGTGTACGCCGGATACACCGTCGAATTGCGATAGTTGTCCTCCGGATGCTGCTCCGGCGAACACGCCCCGCATCCCTCCGGATCGGCCTCGCTCAGCACGATGGGCAGCTCACGGAACTTCGCCGAGGCGTGCACGAGCGCGAATCCCGTCTTCGCGTTCAGCAGCTCATGCCCGAGTCCCATCTGCACGTGCCCATCCACCCAGTGCGGGCTGCCCTTCGCGTGGAACGAAACAAAGTCCAGCGGAATCGCGCCGCCCGTCGCGCTGCTTCGATCCTGCGCGCAGTGCCGCAGGAACTCCTCCAGAAACCCCGCGCTCCTGCTCCCCGGCGCAGGTCCCGTCGTTGCCGGACCGCCAACCTTGGCTCCCGGAATCGCCGCTCGCACACCCGCCACGGCCGAATCGTAGAGCTGTTCGTACTCCTTCTCCGTTCCACGCCAGTAGAAGATGTCCGGCTCGTTCCACACCTCCCAATACCAGGTTGCGACTTCGTGCATCCCGTAGCGCTCGGCCAGGTGCGCCGCTACCGCGTGGATCATCGCGCCCCACTTCTTATAGTCCTTCGGCGGGTACGACCACCCCTCCGTCTCGCCCGGCTTCGTCGGCCATGGAATGTGGTACGGATCGGGGTGGCTCGACAACGCCCTGGGCATGAATCCCAGCTCGACGTACGGCCGCACATGTGCGCCCACCCACGCATCGAAGATGCCGTCGAGCAGCGTCCAGTCGTAGACGGGCTTCCCGTTCGCATCCTCGGTGTAGACGTTGCTCGAGCTCCACTTCAGCTCCGGCTTCCCATCGCCCGAGGTCAGCAGGAAGTGCGCCCGCACATACACCGGCGCCGGCGTTGCATCGTGGACCTCCTTCAGCAGCGCTCGACCGTTCTCCGATGTCGTGTACCCCGACTCGTCATAGCCGAACCACGCGTACACCGGCGCGAACGGGCCCTCGCTCTTGCTCAGATCCACCTGAACCGTCACCGGCGACTGCCCACGCGCCACGACAGCCGCCCCCAACAGACACACGATCACTGCCAGCCTGCGCATCCTGTCCCTCACTCCTTATTCCGGCAGCATCAGCTGCCCTTTGATCGTGAAGTGCCCCGTCGCAACGGGCGCACCCGTGTCCGGCTGGCCGCCGCCAATGGTGAGGGTGTAGGGCCCCTCCGCAATGATCGGATCGCCCGCCTCCGTCACCATGCTCAGATCGCGGCGCCCCAGCGTGAAATCCACCTTCTCGCTCGCTCCCGCTTCCAGATGGACGCGCCGGAACCCGCGCAGCGCCCGAATCGGCGCCCCCGGCACATCCGGGAACTGCAGATACAACTCCACCACCTCATCTCCCGCCATCTTGCCTGCATTCGTAACCGTCACGGATGCATGAACCGGATCGCCCGCGTTCACCTCTTCCGTCGGCACCTCCAGCCCGCTATAGCTGAACGTCGTGTAACTCAGCCCATAGCCAAACGGATACAACGGCTGGCCCTTGAAGTACCGGTACGTCCGCCCCTCCATCGCATAGTTCTCGAAGTTCGGCAACTGATCCACGCCCGTGTAAAACGTCACCGGCAACCGTCCCGCCGGATCGTTCTTTCCGCTCAGCGTAGCCGCGATCGCCGCTCCGCCCTCCTCGCCCGAGTACCACGCCTCGAGGATCGCGTTCGCGTGCGCCTTCGCCCAGTTCACACTCAGCGCGCTGCCGTTCATCAGCACCACCACCAGTGGCTTGCCCGTTGCCGCCACCGCTTCGAGCAGATCCTCTTCCGCTTCGGGCAGATCGAGGCTCGTTCGATCGCCGCCCAGGAATCCCGGCTGATTGACCGGCATCTCTTCACCTTCCAGCTCGCTCGTGATTCCCACTACGGCGATTGTCACATCGGCTGCCTTCGCCGCCGCTGCTGCCTCCGGGGAAGGCAATGGATTGTACTTCGCCCACAGCAACTGCGCCCTGGGTTCGCCGTCGGGGCTCAGCTTCGAATAGGTCACGGTGATCGCCACTTTGACCCCGCGCTCCAGATGAACCCGGCTCAGTCTCGTGTTTCGTTCGCCCATGCCGAAGACCTGGGCAATCTGTTTCCCGTCCACCGACAAACGCCCCACCCCATCGGCCGTCATCCCCAGCAGATAATCCCCCGTATCCGGCGCGGTCAGGAAACCTGACCACGTCACCGAGATCCCCGTCTTGCCCTTCGCCTCGTCCGGAAGATTGCCCGCGTTCAGATTGACATTCGGTTCGACACGGCTCATCAGGGGCGTTGGCCGGGTCCTTGGACTCAGATCCATGCCGTTCATCGTTCCGTAGTCCGCCTTCAGTCCCGGCTTGCCGTCCGGTGTGGTCAGCAGCCGGTCCGGCACGGGATCGCCATCGTTGCGGAGGAATTGCGTCCCCGGCACATACTGGATCTTTGCGTTGGGAAACTCGGCCTTCAGCCCGTCGAGAACCGTCACCGAATGCGTCGGCGTGCCGCTGTAATTCCCCATCAGCACGCGATGCTGATCGGCCAGCGGTCCCACCACGGCGATCTTCGCGATCGACGGCTGCAGCGGCAGCACGCCGTCGTTCTTCAGCAGCACCATCGACTCATTCGCCAGTTTGCGCGCCAGCGCACGATGCTCCGCACTGTCCAGTTCCTTCGCGTCGATCTTCGTGTAAGGGACCATGTCCGGCGGATCGAACAATCCCAGCTTCATCCGCGCCGTAAACAACCGCACCAGCGCCATGTCCATCGCGCTCTGGCTCAGATAACCCTGCTGCACCGCTTCGACATAAGGTTTGTAGTCGTGGTCGTCCTTCACCTTCATCGTGAAGTCGACGCACTCGTTGTCCATCCCGCGCGTCAGCGAAATCGCAGAGGCCTGCGGCTGCGTCGGGCGGTAGTGGTGACCCTCATGGATGTCGATCACCGCGCCGCAGTCCGAGACCACATACCCCCTAAAGCTCCAGTGACTGCGCAGTTGATCCTCGAGCAGAAACTCGTTCGCGCACGCCGGCTGCCCCTTGATCGCGTTGTACGCGCACATCACGGAATCCGCCTTGCCCTCGGTCAGAGCCGCGCGAAACGCCGGCAGGTACGTATCGATCTCGTCGTGCTTGCTCACGTCCACGTCCGCCATGTGCCGCGTCGGCTCTGGTCCGCTGTGTACGGCGAAATGCTTCGGCGTCGCAATCACGCGGAAGTACTTCGGATCGTCGCCCTGCATCCCGGTCACAAACGCCACACCCATGCGTCCGGTCAGAAATGGATCCTCTCCGTACGTTTCCTGCCCGCGTCCCCAGCGCGGGTCGCGAAAGATGTTCAGGTTCGGCGCCCAGAAATCCAGTCCGTGAAAGATCGTCGAGTTTCCATCGTGCTGCGACTGCACGTAGACAACGCGCCCCTCGATCCCGATCGCCGTTCCCATCGTGTGAATCTCCGGCGCATCGAAGGTCGCCGCCAGGCCGATTGGCTCCGGATACTCCGTCGTCCCGTTCACTGCCACGCCGTGCAGCGCCTCACTCCACCAGTCGTAGGCCGGCACGTGCAGTCGCGGAATCGCCCGCGCCTGGTTTACCAGCTGCGACGCCTTCTCCTCCAGCGTCATCCGGCTCACCAGATCCTGCGCCCGTTCTTCAGGCGACAGACTCGGATTCATGTAAGGCAGCCTCGAAGCATCCTGCGCTCCCGCCTTCGCCAACATCATTCCGCTGCAGAGCATCGCTGCTCCCCACACGCGCCATCCGAGTCTCGCCATAATGCCTCTTTGTGATCAATGCAGATCGGTCGCCACACATTCCCCGCTTGCGCATGCGTTCATCGCGGTGGCGACACCCCACGCTAATGCTTCCGCCGCGTCAGGTCAATTTTATGGAAACGTTTCCCGCTCCCGCCGGTCGGGCCATGTTCCGTCTCGAGCGAGACGGCAAACGGTCAGCCCCGACGGCCAGTCCTCTATGCTGGAGACGAATTCCCGATTTGCCGCATGACTCGCCCCGCCTTCGAGGCTCGCATCCACAGACATCGCCGCCCGCACCGGCTTGCGTCCCTCTTTGCGGTCGTGCTTCTCCTGTTCGTCGCCGCATTCCTCACCGGCCCCAGCCTCCCGTCGTTCGCACAAACGGCGCCGGCCCTCGATTATCCGCAACTCGTCGACATCACGGCCTCCACCGGCATCCACTTCGAACATCATTCCAGTCCCGAACAGAAGTTCATCGTCGAATCCATGAGCGGCGGCGTAGCCCTCATTGATTACGATCGCGATGGCTGGCCCGATATCTACTTCACCAATGCCCAAACCGTGGGCATGGCGAAGCAGGGAATCCAGTCGCGCAGCGCTCTCTTCCACAACAACCGCGACGGCACCTTCACCGACGTCACCGACAAGGCCGGCGTCGGCTATCCCTGCTGGGCCAATGGTGTCTCCGTCGGCGACTATAACAACGATGGCTGGCCCGATCTGCTGGTCACCTGTCTCTCCGGTGTCGTCCTCTACCGCAACAATGGGGATGGAACCTTTACCAATGTGACCAGGCAGGCAGGTCTCGGCGCCGACACTCTCTGGGCCGCCGGCGCCGCCTTCGGCGACTACGACAACGATGGCTGGGACGATCTCTTCGTCTCTCACTACGTCGATATTGACCTGAACCACCTCGACGCCTTCGGCTCGAAGGACACCTGCCGCTATATGGGCATCGACGTGCAATGCGGGCCCCGCGGCCTCAAGGGTGCACCGGACACCCTCTGGCATAACAATCACGATGGCACGTTCACCGACGTCTCACACAAGGCCGGCGTCTCCGATCCCGAGCGCCGCTATGGCCTCACCTCGGTCTGGTCCGACTTCAACAACGACGGCAAACTCGATCTTTTCGTTGGTAACGACGGCCAGCCGAGCTACCTGTATCAGGGCGATGGTGCCGGCCACTTCACCGATGTCGGCTTTACCTCCGGTGTTGCCCTCAACGCGAACGGCGTCGCGCAGGCCAATATGGGTGTGGCTCTCGGCGATTACCTCCACACCGGTCTTCTGTCGTTCTTCATCTCCCACTTCGACAACGAATATGGCGTCCTCTACCGCAACGACGGAGGCATGAACTTCACTGAAGTTTCCTCCGTCGCCGGCGTCGCGCGTCCCACCAGCGGCCACGTTGGCTGGGGCGATGCCTTCGTCGACTTCTCCAACGACGGATGGCCCGACATCTTCGTCGTCAACGGCCACGTCTATCCCCAGGTCGACGCCATCCCCGAGCGTGCCAGCTATCGCCAGCCCAAGATCCTGCTCCTCAATCAACGCAACGGCACCTTTCGCGACATCAGCAGCATGGTGGGCGCCGCGATCCAGGTTCCACAAGTCAGCCGCGGCATGGCCATCGGCGATCTCTTCAACGACGGCCACCTTGAAGCCGTGATCGAGAATCTCTCCGGTCAGCCAATGATCCTGCGTCCACAAGGTGGTCCCGCCAATCACTGGATCGGCCTTCAACTCGAAGGAGTCAGGTGCAATCGCCTCGCGCTCAATGCGCACGCCACAGTTACGGCGGGGAAGCTCGTCCAGCTGGGAGAAGTTCGCAGCGGGGGCAGCTATCTCTCGCAGAACGACCTCCGGCTCCACTTTGGTCTGGCCGATGCCGATCGCGTCGATCAGGTGACCGTTCTGTGGCCCGACGGGACACGCGAAGTTCTGAAGGGCTTGTCTTCCGATCGTTTTTATACGGTTCGTGAAGGGCAGGGTATCGTCGCGCCCGCTTCGAATCATCCTTAGCCCGCGGCATCCGGAGAGCGTTTTCTCTCAACGTTTTGGGCGGGCTCCGAGAGCGTTTCTGGCGGTAAACGGTTTCAGCGGCAGTCCCAGGTTTCTCACTCCGCGGGCCTTGACAAGGGTTATTTGGAAGAGTAATTGTTTTCCCGCCCGGAAATCAGCTCCCCAAGTCCTTTCAAAAATATTCCGGTGTCGGCAGTCGGTTTGCTGTAAGGAAAACGTTTGCTCACGGAGGCGTTATGATCTCGGTTGCTTACCCAGCACCTTCCCTGTCCCGCGCTCGTCGGCGGTTATTCTCGGTTTGGCTCGGGGTTCTCGCACTCCTCTTCGCACTGGCGCCCGCCCTTCGCGCTCAGGAGAATGCCACCATCAACGGTACCGTCACCGATGCATCCAGCGCGGTCGTCGCCAACGCTCAGATTTCCCTCACCAATACCGCGACCGGCGTCGAGCGTAAGGAAGTCTCTAACTCCGTTGGAGCCTACCGCTTCGGCAACGTCGGCTACGGCAACTACACCCTCATCGCTACCGCGCCCGGATTCCAGACCTACAGCAAAACCGGCATCGTCGTGAACGTCGCTCAGACCCTGGAAGAAGACATCCAGTTCAAGGTTGGCAGCGCCACGCAGACCGTTTCCGTCCAGGCCGAGGCGCTGCAGACCCAGACTGAGACCAGCGAAGTGAGCACCCTCATCAGCGGTCAGCAGGTTGAACAACTCTCGACCAATGGCAACAACGTTACCGCTCTTGCCGCCCTCGGACTCGGCGTCTCCAACAACCTTCCGTCCTTCAGCGGTGTTGACGCCCTGACTTCCGCCAACGGCATCAGCTTCAACGGCACCCGCACGACGCATAACATCTACCTGCTTGACGGTGCCGAACAGAACGACCGCGGCTGCGGCGGCTGCTTCATGAATCTGCCTTCGCAGGAATCCATCGCCGAGTTCCAAACCCTCGACAGCAATTACTCGCCCGACTACGGCATCGGCTCCGGCGGCACGATCACGCTGGTCCTTAAGTCCGGCACGCACGATTTCCATGGCGAACTCTACGAGTTCAACCGCAACACCGATTACAACGCCAACGATTACTTCGTGAAGAAGAGCGGCAAAGCGCGCCCCACTTTCCAGCTCAATGAGCCCGGCGGCAATATCGGCGGTCCGCTCTTTATTCCCGGCGTCTACAACAACGCTCGCAACCGCACCTTCTTCTTCTGGAACGAAGAGTGGCGCCGCCTCATCCAGGGTAGTTCGCCCACCGTCATCAATACCATCGCGAACAACGATTTCCCGGTTGCCGGACAGAATCTCACCTACACGCCCTTCAATGGCACCGCTCCGCCCATCGTTCCCGCCACGACCGATCCGGCGAAGCTCACGCTCTATACGCAGGATGGCCTCACGGCGGGTCAGCCGTTCCCCGGCAATATCATTCCCGCCAACCTTATGGATCCCAATGCCGTCCTCGAAGTGAATGCCGGAACTTTCCCCAAGCCCAACCTCGGGACCACGCAGTTCATCTCCTCGGTTCCGACCGTTGATAACATCCGGGAGGAAGCGGGCCGCATCGATCACACCATCAACTCAAAATTCCAGCTCATGGGTCACTATCTGCACGACTCCATGGCGAAGTCCTTCTATCCACCGCTGTGGGGCCCGGCCAACGACTATCCAACCGTGGGCACGGCGATGACCAATCCGTCGTACACGGCTGTCATCAAATTGACCCAGACCTACACGCCCACGCTGCTCAATGAGACGGCTATCCTCTACAGCGGAAACAAAATTACTCTCACACCGCAGGCCGGCTCGGGCGGGAGCTTCAAGCTGCCCAGCTCGTGGGGGGCCACCAGTTTCTTCCCGGTCTCCGATAACGTTGGCGACGACATGCCGGAAATCGATCTCCAGGGTTCGCCCCTCAACACGACCTGGAGCGAGTCCTACTATCCGTGGAAGAACGGCTACGAAGGTTTCGAGTATCGCGACGACCTCTCATGGACCAAAGGCCGCCATCAGTTCAAATTTGGCTTTAGCTGGCTTCACGATTACAAGAACCAGCAGCTGCAGGCCAATACCCAGGGAACAGCGGTCTTTAACAACAGCGTCTTTTCGCACGACTCTTACATCAACTTCCTTCTCGGCGATGCCTCCAGCTTCACCCAGCTGCAATATCTCGCCGGCAAGCACTGGGTTAACAATAACTACGGTTTCTACGGGAACGATAACTGGCACGTTAATCCCAGGCTGACCCTGAACCTCGGTCTGCGCTACGACGGGATGCCGCACGCCTTCGAGCGCTACGACCTGTTCGCGAACTTTGTCGCCGCAGATTATGACCGGTCTGCGCCCTATCCCCTCAATGCCGATGGGACCCTGAATCCAGCCGATCTCTCCACCTTCAGCAAAACCGGCAGCCAGCCCTTCTATCTCAATGGAATCCGCGAGGCGGGCGTCAATGGATTCCCGCGCGGCAACGTACAGAATGACTACAACACCTGGGAACCGCGCATTGGCTTCGCCTATAACATCCGCGGCGACGGCAAAACCGTTCTGCGTGGCGGCTTAGGCGTTTTCTACGAGCGTGTCCAGGGCAACGATGTTTACAACGCTGCTCTCAACCCGCCTTTCGCCTATCAGCCGTCGGCGACGAACGTTTACTTCTCTAACCCCCATACGAGTGCGATCAATGGAACAACCACCACTCAGTCGTTCCCCTCAGTGCTGACCAACATCAACTATCACTACCCCAGCCCGGGCACCATGGACTTCAGTTTCGGCGTCCAGCGTGAACTCGCACCCTCCATCGTGGCCGTCGTCCAGTATGTCGGTTCCAGCGGCTGGAGCCAGGATGACGATCGCAATGTCAACACTCTGCCCCTGAACGATATAACCGATCGCGAGGAAGTCGCTACTTCGTGCACCGGAACCGCCCCGCCTTCAGCCGGTGCCAATCCCTGCCCGAACGAGAGTCCCAACGCCAACCTCTATCGCATCTATCCCGGCTTCTCCACGATTACCCAGGAAGAAAACGAGACCAACTTTAACTACAACTCGCTGCAGGCCGGTATTCGTTTCGAAAACAAGCATGGCCTGACCAGCCAACTCGCCTATACCTGGTCGCATAACATTTCCATTGTCTCCAACGACCTGAATGGGCTCACCGATCCATTCAATCCTCGTTATGACCGCGGCTCCGATACCGGGTTCGACCGCCGTCATATCTTCAACGCCAGTTATGTCTATAACCTGCCCTTTGGTCAGCACGGCAGCATGCTCGAGCGGGATACCATTGGCGGCTGGACCATCTCCGGAATCACTTATCTGGAGAGCGGCGTACCTCTCTCCGTCGCGTATACCGGCCCGAACGTGCTCGGCTTAGGTACCGGAAACCCCCGGCCGAACCTGGTCTCCAAAGTGACCTATCCCAAGTCCGTCTCCGCATGGTTCTCCAAAAGTTCCTATGCCGATCCTCTCCCGCCCTGGGCAGGAGGCACGAACCAGGGCTTTGGTACCGCCGGCAAGGACTCGGCTGTCGGTCCGGGCATCTTCAACTGGAACCTCTCGCTCTTCAAAGCGATTCCGATCACCGAGCACGGCACCCGCGTCGAGCTGCGCTTCGAGTCCTTCAACACCTTCAACCACACCATCTTCCAGAACATCGACACGAACAACCATGACGGCAATTTCGGCGCTGTCACCGGCGACTACGGTCCGCGCACTCTGGAACTGGGCGGAAAGTTCGTCTTCTGATCCAGGCTTGATTTGCCTCCCTGAAGGCGCGGCGGCAAAGCGGCTGCCGCGCCCTTTCTTTTTCTTCCGACCCGATTGCAAACCGTATCCTCCAGGCGCAACATTGACACGTCGTGATTCGGGTCCTTTCAACGCCAACGTTGCTGGCTGCGATGCTCGTCCTCGCCTGCTCGCGGGCTCCAGCCCAATCTTCGACCTCGTGGGTGCAGCAGCGCGGCGCAGCCATTGCCCTCCAGCAACAAGGTCAGTTCGATCAGGCCAAAGACGCCTGGCAGGCCATCCTCAAAGTCCATCCCTCCGATGCCGAAGCCTGCGCCAATCTTGGCGTCATCGAGTCGCAGCAGCAGCACTACAGCGAAGCCGTCCGCTACTATCGCAAGGCCCTGGCCATCGATGCCTCACTCCCCGGACTCCAGATGAACCTGGGCCTCGCCCTTTTCAAGGCCGGCGAAATGAAGGACGCGTCCCGCGTCTTCCTTGCGCTCTATCGCCGCGCTGCAGCTGACTCGCCCGATGCGCAGCGCCTTCGGCTTCTGATCGGCATGGCCGATTACGCCGCCAGCGCCTATGCCGCCGCTGTTCCTTTCCTGCGCGACGCCATGGCTCGTGATCCACAGAACCTGCCCTACCGCCTGATCCTCGCTCACGCCTGTCTCTGGTCGAAGCAATACCAGTGCGTCCTCGACGTCTACCACCAGATCCTCGATCTCAATGCCGAATCCGCTGAAGCCGATATGCTCGCCGGCGAAGCCTACGACGAGATGCGCGATCACGAGGATGCCATCCAGCAGTTCCGTAACGCCGTCAAAGCCGACCCCAAAGTTCCCGGCGTTCACTTCGGCCTCGGCTATCTGCTCTGGACCCAGAGCCAGTACGAAGAGGCCGCACAGCAGTTCCAGCTCGAAGCTGAGAACTCACCCAGCGATGCCGAAAGCATTGCCTACTGGGCCGACTCCAGCGTCCGCCTCAATCGTCCCGACGACGCCCGCCCGCTGGTTGAGAAAGCGTTGCAACTCAACTCCCGCCAGGAACTCCCCTGGCTCGATCTCGGCATCCTCGACGCCCAGGCTGGCGACAATGCCGCCGCCTTCCACGACTTCCAGTCCGCCGAGAAGATCGCGCCTGCTGATGTGCAGGTGCACTGGCGCCTCGCGCGCCTCTATCAGTCCATGGGCAAACGCGCCGAAGCTCAGACCGAATTCGCGAAGACGAAAACCCTCACCCAGGCTGCCGATGAGAGCCTCCGCCAAAAAATGGAGGCCAGTCACGCTCAGGAGTCTCAGCCTGGTACATCGCTCCGAAGCGCTCCTCCTTCCACGACCCAGCCTTAGCGTCTTGCCTTCGCATACGCCACCAGATCCGCAAATCGCGGATCCCCGTGCAGCGTCGCCAAATCCGGATCAGTTGCCAGCCCCGCGATCACCCAGTTCGCAAGCCCATGATCCACTGATTCGCGTAACAGTCGCAGGGCCTCGTCTTTGTGTCCCTGGTGAGCCGCCAGGCCGCCGAGATTGTAGACCGTTAGCGCCGTTGCCGGATGATTCGGACCCAGAACTCGCATTTCTCCTGCCCGCGCTTGCTCCAGCAGCGTCTGCGCTCGCGCATAGTCCCCCAGGCGCGCCAGAATATTCGCCAGGTTGCCCATCGACGACAGCGTCAGCGGATGCTCCGCGCCCAGCACGCGCGTCCGGATCGCCACCACCTGCTCCTCCAGTCTCTGCGCCTCGTCGAGCTTCCCTTCGTCCGTCAGCGTCGCCATCAGCGTGTTCATCGCGCGCACCGTCTCAGGATGATCCGGCCCCAGAATCCTCTCCTTGTCCGCCAGATCTTTCCGATCCAAAGCTTCCGCTTCGGCCAGTCGACCCTCGCGATACAAAATGATCGCCAGATTCCCCTCGGCGCGCAGCACTTCCGGTGAGTCCGCTCCTGCCAGGCGCAGATATCCTGCGAGCTGCTCGCGATCCAGCGCCTCAGCCTCGGCCCACCGTCCCTCCGCCTGCAGCGTAAGCGCGAGGTTATTGATCGTCACCAGCGTGTCGCGATTGTCTTCCCCCCGCACACGCCTGCGATACGCCAGCGCTTTCCGTACCAGGGATTCCGATTCCGCCGGATGTCCCAGTTCGTTGAGCACCGTTCCCAGATGGTCCATCACCGTGACCGTCGCGTTGTTGTTGGCCCCGAACTGCCGCAGCCGCGAGGCCAACACGTCCCGCAACAGGCTTTCGGAGTCGTGGAATTTCCCGCGCCGGTAGAGCGCCCATCCCAGAGCGCCCCGCGACTCCAGCGTTTCATCGCTCCCGCTTCCCAGCGCCCGGTCCCGGATGGTCGTTGCCTCCCGGTACAGCGATTCCGCCCGCTGGTATAGCCCCAGGTTCTCGTAGACCGAGCCCATCGTCATCATCAGCTGGGTCTGCGTTTGCGGATCGCTCGCCAACCCGGACTCAATCTGCGTCGACGCCTGATCCAGAATCTCCCGCGCCGTCACCTGATTGCCGCGTGCCTCGCTCGGATCCGATACCCGAAACATATCCGTCATGAATCCCGCGATCCGCGCGGCCCGATCCCTCTCTCGCGCGATGCGCCGCAGCTCGAGCGCCTGCAATAGCGCGAATCCCGCCACCAGCAGCGCTAACAGGCCCGTCATCGCGGTGCCCACGCGATGCCGCCGCACATATTTGCGGATCTGATAGGCGGTAGTCGCCGGATGCGCTTCCACCGGCTCATGCCGCAGCCAGTGCCGCACCTCGGCCGCCAGCTCCGATGGTGTCCCGTATCGCTTCCCCCGATCCTTCTCGAGCGAGCGCAACACAATCAGATCCAGATCCCCGTGCAGTTGCCCTGCGAGCCCATGGGGCTTCGTCTTCCGCTGCTCCGCCGCCTCGCGCGTTTTTTCCGAATCCTCCGCGATCCGCACGCTCGGTTCCACCACGGCCTGCTCCCGCATCTGGCGCAGGATCGCCGCCACACTACGCTTTGCATCGAAGGGCAACTGCCCGGTCAGCAGCTCGTACAGCACCACTCCCAGGGAATAGACGTCGGTCCGCGTATCCACATCGCCGCCCCCCGCCTGCTCAGGACTCATGTAGCCCGGCGTTCCTGCCACCAGCTCAGCACGCAGCGCTTCGGCGCTCTCCCCCTCCGCTGCAAACCCCCTCGCCAGACCAAAGTCGATGATCCGGGGCGTTGGCTGCCCATCCACTTCGATCACCAGGATATTGGCCGGTTTCAGGTCCCGATGCAGAATCGATTTCTGATGCGCATGCTGGACGCCATCGCACACCTTCGCAAACAGCTCCAGCCTCTCCTGTACCCTCAGCTTCTTCCGATCGCAGTACTTCGTGATCGGCTCCCCCGGCACATACTCCATCACCAGCCAGGGCTGCCCCTCCGGCGTTGCCCCCGCGTCGAACACTTTCGCGATCGCGGGATGCTCCATCAGCGCCAGCGACTGTCTCTCCGCGCGGAACCGGCGCAGCATCGCCTCGTCATAGATGCCCGCGCGAATCAGCTTCAGCGCCACCTGCCGTTGCAGCGGCTCAGTCTGCTCGGCCAGCCATACCTGCCCCATCCCGCCTTCACCGATCTTGCGGATCAGCCGATACGGTCCGATCCACTCCTGCTCCTCCACCTCCCGCGATACTTCCATCGGGAACGGTGCCTGCGACAGGCCATCCGAAACTCGGTAAGCAGACAGCAGCGACTCAACCTCGCCGCGCAGCCATGTGTCCCGTCCGCACACCTGGCGCAGGAAGCTGTCTCGCTCGCCCGGCTTGCGCTCCAGCGCTGCGTCAAACAGCTCCTTCACTCGATCCCATTGCCCGGTCTTTTCCACCACTGCCCCTTCCCACTTCGCGCGCCAGCCATGCTTTCGCCATATTCCAGTCGCGCTTCACCGTGGCGGTCGAGACCTCCAGAACCTGCGCCGTCTCCTCGACGGTCAGTCCGCCGAAGAAGCGCAGTTCCACGATCCGCTCCTGCTGGGCGTCGCGACGCGCCAGTTTGTTCAGCGCATCGTCGATCGCCATCACATCCACGGTCTGTCGTTGGGGGAGTACCAGGCCCGAATCGAGCTCTACCTTATATTGCGGGCCCCGTTTGGCGGCTCCGCGCCGGCGCGCGTAATCCACCAGAATCTGTCGCATCAGTTTAGCCGCAATCGCTACAAAATGACCCCGGTTTTCCATCGGCGGTGCATCATCCCCTGCCATCCGCAGATAAACCTCGTGCACCAGTTCCGTGCTTTGCAGCGTGTGGTCCGGCCGCTCCCCCCGCAGGCATCGGTGCGCCGCCTGCCGCAACTCCCGATACACCAGGGGGATCAGCGCCTGCAGCGCGTCGGCGTCTCCGTCCTGCCAGCGCCCCAGCAGCTGCGTGGCCGATCCTGTTGACGACGGCGACAACCCTCCACCCCTCCCCGGTTGCCCGACAATAGCCCACCCCCCCAACGCCGTCAATCCCTTCTCTTCACTGACCGTCCTCCGCCCATCGTGCCTCGCCTGGCCGATTCCTGCCGGCTGCTGCTTCGCTGCGTTTTTCCCTGAGCCCTTTTCCCCGCCGTTTGCGCATACCCATGCAAACGCCCCCCTTCATCTCCAGGAGGAACCAACCCATGCGCACCGCCATCCGTTGCCTGATTGTGCTGATTCTCACCCTCCCTTTTGCCCCGCTCCCGCTTCACGCCCAGGCCTCGACGGCCTCCGTGCGCCAGCCAGGCCACGCCGCCAGAGTTCTCCACCCGCCATCTTCCTCCGCCCGCGGCGGCAAGATGCAGACCTCGCTGCGCTAGCCGATTGCAGTTTCGCCCCCGAAGTTCTCACCGCAAAGGATCGGGCGCCTGCGACCCCGGGTCGAATCCGTCCGGTCCATTGCACCCCAGTGAACCTTTCTGAACGCACGCCTCCACCAGATCGCCGGTGGAGGCGTTTTTTTTCTCCGCGATCCGTTTGACGATGCGTCGCGGGCCTTTCTCTTCCTGCCACCAGGAGACTGCACCCTGTCCCCTGTTCCTGTACCCTGTCCCTGCATTCCAGCGAGGCCCTCATGACCCGGCAATTCACCGGCGCGCTCCTCTCCGAAGCGGTCGCCATGTTTATCATCATTGCCTTCGGCGATTCGGTTGCCGCCATGTACTCCCTCTACGACCCCAGCCCCTACCAACATGCCTACTGGGGCGTCTGCATCGCGTGGGGTCTCGCTGTCGCCATGGCCATCTACACCACGGGCTCCATCAGCGGATGCCATGCCAATCCTGCCGTGACCCTGGCGCTTGCCCTCTATCGAAAATTTCCCTGGAAGCAGGTCATCCCCTACTGCATCGCCCAGACCCTCGGGGCTTTTGCCGGAGCTGCCCTCGTCCTGCAGCTCTTCTCCCCCGTCATCAATCAGTTCAATCTCACGCGCAACCTCACCCGCGCCGCCGGTGGCGCGGCCGGCGTCTTCTTCACCCATCCAGCCTCCGGCATCACTCCCTTTCACGCCTTCGGCGACGAAATCGTTCTCACTGCGTTTCTCATCTTCGGCATCTTCGCCATCACCGAGCAGTACAACGAGATGGCTCCCGGCGCGAACTTCGGCGCCCTCATGATCGGTTTTCTGGTCGCCCTCATCGGCGCCTCCATGGGCTACCTCGAAGCCTGGGCCATCAACCCTGCCCGCGACTTCGGCCCACGCCTCTTCTGCTTCCTGACCGGTTGGGGTCCTTCCGCGCTGCCCTCACCGCAAAGCTACTGGTGGATTCCCATCGTGGGTCCTCTCATCGGCGGAGCCCTCGGTGGCGCGGCCTACCAGTTCCTCATCCATCCCTTCCTTCCTGCTCGCCTCCGTGCGGCTGCCTCAAACAGCTGAGGAACACGCGCCCTCGGCTGTCGGCCCCGCGCTTCCTGCTTCCCCCTGCCAGCTCGCCCGGGCCAGATACATTCCCGGATCGCTCGATGGTTTGCCCATCAGATATCCCTGCACCTCGTTGCACCCCATTTCCCTGATGCGCGCCAGTTGTTCCTCGGTCTCCACGCCCTCGGCGATCACCCGCATGCCAAAATTGTGCGCCAGCGTCACCAGCGAATGCACCATCGCATCCACTTCGGTTCGCACTCCCAATTCGTTCACGAACGAACGATCGATCTTCAGCGCGTCGAAGGGCAGCTTGGGCAGATAGCTCAGGCACGAATACCCCGTCCCGAAGTCGTCAATGGCCAGGCTTACGCCCAACTCAGCCAGCTTCCGCATGGCCGAGGCCACCTGTGCCTCGCCGTTCAGCGTCACCGACTCGGTCAGCTCGATCTGCAGAAGGTGCGGGTCCAGGCCGGTCTTCCTCAGAATCCCCGCCACCTCTCCGACGAAGCTCTCCCGCATCAGCTGCAGGCTCGAAACATTCACCGCCACCTGAACCGGGTGGGCCGCGATCTCCTGCCAGCGCCGTGCCTCACGGCACGCCAGTTCCAGGATGTGATTGCCCAGCGCAACAACCAGGCCCATCTCTTCGGCGATCGGGATGAACTTGCCGGGCGGAACCGACCCCAGCGTCGGATGAATCCATCGCGCCAGCGCTTCGAAGCGCACCAGTTCTCCCGTGGTCACGTCGAACTCGGGCTGATAGTAGGCTCGCATCTCCCCATGCGCGATGGCACTCCGCAGGTCGGTTTCCAGCTGTAGCCGTTCCCTGATTTCGGTTCCCAGCGCATCCGAGAAGGCCATCAGCTGGCTCTTTCCCAGTCGTTTCGCCGCGTACATCGCGCTGTCCGCCTGTTGCAGCAACTCCATCGGAGTCGCGCCGTTCTCCGGAAACACACTCATTCCAATGCTCGCGCTGATCGTGATTTCGTGTTCCGCCACCATGAACGTCGGCGCCAGAGCATCCAGCAGCGCCATCGAAACAACGCTGGCCTGCTCACGCACCGCATGACCGCTCACCACGACCGCGAATTCGTCGCCGCCCAGCCGCGCCAGGGTGTCCGACAAGCGCACCCGCGCCCGCAATCGCTGCGCCACCTGCCGCAGCAGCAGGTCCCCAATGGCGTGCCCCAGGCTGTCGTTGACCAGCTTGAAGCCGTCCAGATCGATGTAAAGCAGCGCCACCTCATGTCCCTGGCGACGCGCCACGTCCAGCGCGTGCGACAGCCGATCGGCCAGCAGCCGCCGATTCGGCAAACCCGTCAGATCGTCATTGAGCGCCTGATGCTGCAATTGCGCCTCGAACTCCATCTTCTCCGCCGCACGTTTCTCCAGCTCTGCCAGCATCGTGTTGAATCCGCTTCCCAGCTGGGCGATCTCGTCGCTCCCATCCAGAATCACGCGCGTCGCGAAATTGTGTCCCGCGGTCACTTCATTCATCGCGCGGGCCAGCGCCTGTATCGGTTTGGAAATCTTCCGCTGCAGCAGCGACCCGGTGATTCCCCCCACCACCAGCGCTCCCAGCAGCAGAATCCCCATGATCTCCAGCATCTGCCGCCAGCGTTCTGTAATCTCCCGCACGTCGGCCGTCAGCACCAGGGTCCCTGCCCGATCGCTGCTGTGCTCCACCCGCCGGCTCACCGTCACGTAGCCGCGCTCGGTCAGAATTCCGCGCCCCAGCGCCGCGGGGCAGTCGCGCACGCTTCCGCTCCGCTGGTACTCCGCGAACAAGCTTCCCGACTGTGTGTAGAGGCAAGCCGAGACCACCGACCGTTCTGCCTCCAGCGCCCCCAGCACCTCGATCGCCGCCGCCCGGTCGTCGAACAGCAGCGTCGCAGCGGAATTCTGTCCCACGATGTTCGCCAGCGTTGCCAGCCGGTTCTCCAGCTGCCGATGCGCATTCATCGAGTCGTACCCCAGAAGCGCCGCCATCAGCGTCGCCGATGCCACGCTGCTGGCCAGCAGCGCCAGAATCGTCATCCGCCGGGCAAAGCTGTTCCCTCCGACGATACGCATCAGGCGCCGCCCTTTCCCGACGGTCGCACGATCGTCGCCAGATCCAGCACCCGTGAGCTGATCCGGATTCCGGCTGCCTGCACCGCTTCCAGATTCACTTCGAGGCGGATGTGGTCCCCCGTGTTCACCAGGGCCACCATCCCACCCGCCCGCACGAATTCCTCCGTCTCCCCCAGGGTGAGAACGTCGCGTCCCCTCGCTTTTTCCAGCAGCCTTCGGACGTCACCTTCGGGGGCATCGGCGATGTATGCAATCCTGTATCGCTGCAAATCCTCGTTCTTGCCCGCCCGCACCACATGAATCGTCTGTCCGTTGCTGCTCTTGCCGTCCAGCAGCTGGGCCATGACGTCGCCCGTCGAAGCGTTGCCGGCGATCGCAATCGTCACGTCCTTCCCGGGCGACGGCCACTCGACGTACTGGATCAGGTTGTAGACATAGGCCACCCGCACCGCTCGCTCATCCCGCGATTGCGCCTGGGCCTGCATCAGCAGTCCCGCGACAGCCGCCAGAATCATGGCTGTCCCCCGCCTCAACCGCCGGCGGGCTGCCTCGCGCCTCACGGCTCCCTCCCGCCGCCTCGCATCGGCTGCCGATAGCCCACCTGGACACGCCATCCGCGCCCGTCCATCCGGATCTGATCTTCCGGATCGTTCGGTCCCGCCGGACTCGACCAGCGCCGGTTCGTCGCGTCGTACAGGCTCGACGAAAACTGCCAGCCACCCCGGAGCGGTTTCGTCGTCAGCGTCAGATTGGGTAACAGATACGGCGAGACCCGGGTTCCCCGCATGTCGGTCAGCGCGCTGACATACACCATCTCGAGGCTGGCCCACGCCCACCTGGACAGCGGCACGCTCCCGTTCAGGTTCGCCTGGCTGTGCGGCGCGTTCGTTAGCGGAGCATGGACCACGTCATCGGTCGCTGCCGTCGCCGTATAGCTGGCCTTCAGCTCCGCTCCCGACCGGCGCTCCGCATCCACCTGCACCTCCAGCCCCTGCGCGTGCACCCGGTCGTCATTGACGAAATAACTCAGCGTCGTCGCCCCGTCCGGAACATGGTCGATCAGCTCCTTGAGCTGGTTGTAGAAACCGTCCGCCGTCACGCGCAACCACGGCCGCACGCTCCGTTCCACCACGACCTCGTGCGACAGAATTTGCTCCGGCCGGAGCGGCTGTGGTCCCGCCGTTACCGTGATTCCGTCTGCGTAATGCGCCTCGTAAGCATTCGGATTGCGAAAGGCCCGCCCTGCGATGTACTTCACCGCCGTCCGCTCATCGGGCGTCCAGATCGCCGCTCCCCGCGGGCTCAGGGTGTTGTCAAATTCGCTGTCTTTGTCCAGTCGCGCCCCCGCGTGCACGATCACCCGCGCCATCACGTGCAATTCCGCATCGGCAAAACCGCTCGCCAGCCACGGCTTCTCGTCCGACCAGAAGATCGGTGGCTCTCCTGTCGCATAGCTCCACTGCTTCAGACCGAGACTGCGTTCGTACTCAGCGCCCGCCGTGATCCGCTGGATCCCGATTTGCCGCGTTACCGTGCCTTCCATCCCCATCCAGTCGGCCCGCGCCTTGACCCGAACCGCCATCGGCTCGGTGCCCTGGGGCCCGTAATCGCCGCTGCCCACGTAGTCGTAGGCGTCGTAATACCCCCGTACCTCCAGATCGGTTGCGTCGCCCAGCTTCCTGTGCAGGCCGGCGTCGACATAGCCCCGCGCATCGTTGTCGCGGTTCGCCGGATCGTTGAAAACCGCGCCCCCTGCCCCGGTGGGAAACTGCCGCACCCGATCCGCCAGCAGCCCTTCCAGCGTGAAGTCTCCGCAGCGCAACTGGGCAAAGGACCGCTCGAAGTGCGAACCGTCCGCGTTCTCCGCCCATCCCTGGTTCGTCTCCGGCGTCGCGAACTCCGGAAAGAACAACTGCGGGTTCCCCGCGCTCCGATTCAGGCTTCCGGAGATCAGTCCCGACATCGGCCCCCGGCTCCCCATCACCGTCATGCGTCCCGTCCGGCTCAGCAGCGAACCGGTGTCGTCCGTCGTCTCAGCGACCGCCTCATGCCCTGGCTCTTTCGTGATGACGTTGATCACTCCGAAGATCGCGTTGGTGCCATAAAGCGACGAGCCCGGCCCCCGCACCACCTCGATGTGGTCGATCAGATCCAGATCCAGCGGGAATTCCGTCCCGATGGCCGCCGTGTCGTAGATCTTGTCGTTCAACCGGTGTCCGTTCACCAGCAGAAGAATCCGTGGATTATCGTCCCCGGGACGCATGAAGCCGCGCACACCCAGGTACGTGTACTGCCGGTTGTCCGAAACGTAAAACCCGTGCAGGCTGCGCAGCGCCTCGGCCAGGGTCCGCCATCCATAACGGCGAATGTCTTCCGCGCTGATGATGCTGACCGACGACGGCGCCTTCCGGGCTTCCTCAGAATGCCGCGACGCGCTGTACACCTGCACCCGCGCCAGATCCTCCAGCGGCATCGTCATCAGATCCTGATTCGCGGCTTGTCCCCGGCAAGATGGACCCGCCACCAAAAGCAGCCATGTCGCGAAAAGGCACATTCCACCGCGTTGGAGCGCGCGCCGGGTCACGCTCTGCTTATCGGTGAAAATTCCGGAAGGTTGAGCGCCCTGCTCGACCTGCCCGTGTCTATCCTTCCGTCGTAACCGTCACCCAGCCCTGTTGACTCCTAAAGAATGTGACCTGCGGCGGTTACGAATTTTTACACGACAGTTTCCACAACCGGTGGGTATGATTTCCACCAAACGCTAACCCCACAGATCGCCATCGTCTTCGCCGTTTTCCCCAGCCGGCTTCCCCTCGCGCTCATGAGTTGGTGTGGTCCCGGGATCAATCTGCGTCAGGAGCCCGCGCTGTTCGCTCCGAAGGACAATACATGAATTGTGTATCGAAGCACGTACCCCTCTGTGTCGTACTCGCCGCCGCCACCCTCCTGGCCCTGTCCCCCTTCCACGCCTCCGCCCAGCAGGTGACCTATTACAACTTCGATACCCCGGCCACAGCCTCGCCCCAGCAATACTCCTACAGCTGCTCACCCACGAACCTAACTTCGAATCTGCTTTTCTGCCTCAACGACGGAACCGGTACCAGCAGCAATCCTTCTTTCATCCAGGATCCCACTGAGAACAACAACTACATCACCCAAATGACCCCTTCCGCTGGCGGCCAGGCCGGCAGCCTGTGGTTCTCTGTCCCTCAGGTCGTCGCCGGTGGTTTCAACACCTGGTTCGAATTCAGAATCAACCCGGACCCCACCAGCGGAAACACCGCCGATGGCCTCGCCTTCGTCATCCAGAACGCCCAGGGAGCCTCCGATTCCAATAACAACGGCACCGATCCCAACTCCGGCTGCTCCGAATCCGGCAAAGGACCGACCGTCCTCGGCGGTGGCGGCGGCTGCATGGGATACGGCGGCATCGACAACAGCCTCGCTCTTGAATTCGATACGTACAACAATGGTGCCGGCTGGGATCCGACCGATATCCTCTACAGCGGCAACGACAATCACATTGCCCTTCAGGATTGCGGTGCAGGGAAGTCAAACTCGCCCCTGCACTACGCCCCCGACAGCGGACCCTTCTGCCAGGTACAGCTCGGTGGCTCCGATGACACTTCCATTCCCACTCTTGTCTCGAACCCGAACACCTCGACCGCCGCACCCGCGCCCGTGACCCTCGCCGACGGCCACATCCATCAGGTGGTCATTGTCTACAACGGCCCCAACGATCCGAATCCGAACACTCTGACCGTTTACCTCGATCCTTCCTTCAATCCGGGCACGGTCACGCCCGCTCCAGGATCGGTGCCCCTCTTCTCCGGTCAGTTCGACATCACCCAGGCTCTCAACCTCCTCAACAGCGGTTCCGCCAACGACAGTGCCTACGTCGGATTCACTTCCGGTACCGGTGCGGCGTGGGAACAGCACGAGCTCCTGGCCTGGACCTTCACCCCGCACACGCCCGTCACCCAGCAGCAGCCGCTCGGGCCGGCCGGCAGTCCCACCTACACGACCTTCCCCTTTGGCACCCACACCTATGGCGTGCAGTATCCCTCCGGCGGACCCCCCACTTCCAACGTCAGCATGACCGTGACCGCCTTTACCGTCTCGCCGACTCTGTTCTCCCAGCTCATCTCCGGCACACCTTTCCAGGGATCGGCCTGCCAGGTCTATGACGACACCGGCGGCAACTGCGTCATCTATTCCGCCTCCTGCACCGATACCACAACGCAGCAGCCCGTCGCCTGCCCAGCCGTCACCAGTGTTCCAAACTGCCAGGGCATGAATGCAGGCAGCTGCATCAACATCAAGACCGTCTACAACAGCGACAGCACGCCGCCCTCCCCTGGATTCATTCAGGGCGACCCGTTCTACACCCAGATCAATACCCTCACGGTGAGCGGCGATACCGCGACTTTCACCTGCACGGGGGAGTGCTCCGTGACCCAGGGCCAAACCGTTTCCGTGATCGGCGCTCAGCCCGCCAGCTTCAATGGCAGCTACACGGTCACCAGTGTCTCGGGGATCAATGCGTTCATCGCTCAGACCGCCGTGGGAGCGTCCGGCAGTCCAGCCACGCCGGGCTTCCTGACTTCGACGAACCTGCAGAACATCTTCTTCTCCTGGTCCGCCGCCAACATCGACGGCACATCCACCGGGAAGGGAACCAGCTTCTCGGACTTCGTCTTTACCAGCACCACCAACAATGCCACTACGCAGATGCAGCTCGGCGCCGCTTCCCTGACGCCGGCACTGGGCCAGCCCGATCTGCTGACCGCCACCCTTACGGGATCCACCACGCAGATCGCCTCGCCGACCGGCAATGTCCTCTTCTACGCCGGACCCACGCTGCTCTGCACCAGCCCGCTCAGCACCACCGCCGGCATCACTACGGCTACCTGCAGCTACATGCCGGGTGTGCCCGGTCCTGTCGCGATCACGGCCCAGTACGTCGGCGATCCGGCGCACCTGCTCGCCAATGCCGGTCCGCTGAACCTCAACGTTCCTGCACCGCTGATGCTCAATATCAACCCGTCCTCGATCGACTTCGGCACTCTCTACCTGGGTTCGATTGTCACGAAGCTGGTGACCATCACGAACAGCGGTACGGGCGCCGTGACCATCCACGATCCGATCATCGCCATCGTGAAGGGCGGCAACTCCAGCGAGTTCGTCACCATCAACCTTTGCCCGAAGTCCCTGGCCGTCGGCAAAAGCTGCGTCATGACCGTGACCTTCCTTGCCGGACCCTACTACACCCCGCCGCAGACCGCGACGCTGACCATCAACGACAATGCCTACGGCGGCCCGCACACCGTGCCTCTGACGGCGACGGTCATCGATCCTGTCGCGAAGTTCAGCGCCACCAGCCTGAGCTTCGGTAAGGTCACTACCGGGAAACCCAGCGCACCGCAGTCCATCGTTGTTACGAATACAGGCGCCACCTCGTTGACCATCGGCAGCGTCGTTGTCTCCGGTGCGAACCCCGGCGACTTCCACGCGACGAACGGCTGCATGGCCCCGCTCGCGCCCAGAGGAACCTGTTCGATCGGTGTGACGTTTACGCCGGGCGGGAAGAACGCGCGCTCTGCCAAGCTGATCGTCAACGACAACGCCTTCAACAGCCCGCAAACGATTTCGCTCTCGGGAACGGGCAACTAGATCCTGCGTGTCCCATTCTGAATGCGCCTGAAGCTGGCGCAATCCGAATGGGCATCGCCGGCAACGCGACTCGTCCTCTGCACCAACAAAAATCCCGGTGGCTTCCCACCGGGATTTCTCTTTCTCACGCTGTTGGCAACGTCTTCGCAGGACGCGAATCGAAGCAGCTTCCCGCTCCGAACTTCGGCTCCAGGCTCCCAGCCCCGGTTCCTAGCTCGCCGCTCCCAGTGGTTTCAGGTCCGCCCGCTCCACCACCTTGCCCGCTCCATCTTCTTTGCTGATCGTATCCAGAAGCCGCTTCACTTCCAGCTGGCTCCTCTGCGCTTCAGCGGTCTTTCCGCTCTTCGCTGCCAGCGCGCCCTGCAGCGCATCCGCCTTCGCCTGCAGAATCCGCAGCCCCAGGTTTTCCGCCCGCGCCTCGGCCAGCGTCAGCGCCTGCTCCGCCGCCACGTCGTTCTTCATTTGTAACAGCGCCTGTGCCAGATACACCGAGCACTCCACCGAGTCCGCCTTCAGACCCAGCCCATCCGCATCCTGAGCCAGCTTCTTCAGCGCCGGAATCACCGCCGCCGCGTCGTTCTTCATTTGTAACAGCGCCTGTGCCAGATACACCGAGCACTCCACCGAGTCCGCCTTCAGACCCAGCCCATCCGCATCCTGAGCCAGCTTCTTCAGCGCCGGAATCACCGCCGCCGCGTGCCCCAGCGCCAGGTCCGTCTTCGCCACGTTGACCTTCGCGCGCAGCTGCGTCTCTTTCGACGGAGTCCTCGATGCAATCGCGAGCGCCTGAGCATACTGCGTCCGTGCGTTCGCGTAATCCCCCTGGTAGTAGTAGAAATCTCCCATCCAGTTCGTCGCCATCGCGACGTAAGCATCGTCCTTGATCTGATGAGCGTCGTTCAGAGCCTCATCGAGGCTCGCCTTGCCCTCCGGCGCGCGTCCCACCTGAGCCAGCAGATCGCCCCAGCCCCCGATTGCCTCCACCGTCAGCCACGTCATCTCCTTCGACTGCCGCAGCAGGTTCACAGCATCCTGCATCGAGTGCAGCGCCGCGCCATACCGTCCCTGCGCCGCAAACACCCGCGCCATCGCGTCTGACGCCATCGCCACCCCATGCTGATCGTTCGCGCTCCGGTAGGCGTCGATCGCCTTCAGATAATCCGAGAGCGCCGTGTCGTACTGCCCCAGCTTGGTATTCACCTCGGCGAGATTGTGCAGGCTCTCACCCACATCGGCCGGCGCGTTCAGCTTCTGCCGCAGCTCATAACCCTGCTGCAGATACGTCAGCGCATCCTGATACTGTCCCTGATCCGCCTTGATCGATCCAATGTTGTTCAGGCACAGCGCCTGGTCCTCCTGATCCCCCTGCTGTCGCTCGATCGTCAGCGCATCGCTGAAATAGTGCAGGGCATCGTCCGGCTTGCCGTGATCGTGATACCACGAGCCGGTCTTGATCAGCGCCAGCGCGATCCCCGCCTGATCGCCCAGCTCCCGGCGCAGCGCCAGCGCCTGCTGGTAGCTCTTCAGCGCCTCCTGGCCTTTCCCTGCTTCGTCGTCCAGCGCCCCGATCTCCTCCAGGCTGGCCGCCTCGCCGCGCTGATCGCCGATCTGCTGCTTGATCGCCAAAGACTGCTCAAAATTGTTCAGCGCCTCCGCTGGCCGATTCAGCTGGCCGTACGCAATCCCCGTCGCCTGCAGGATCGAAGCCTTCTCCTGCTGGCTGTTCAGTTCGATCGCCAGCGGCAGCGCCTTGCTCAGAAAATCGAGCCCGCCCTTGGGATCGCCGCTGCGGATCGCCACTCGCCCGCTCGCCAGCAGCGCCGCTACATTCTTCGGGTCATTCTGCAGCACGTTCGTCAGTCGCTGCTTCGCTGCCGTATAGTCCCCGCTTTGTTCGTAGAGCTTTGCCAGCGCGAATTGCACGTCGGTGTCTGAAGGGTTCGCCACCGCCAGCTGCTGATACGCCTGAATCGCCTTCTGCGGATCGTGGTTCACCTCTGCGTTGTTCGCTTCGATCCGATACCGCTCCGCCGCCGGCAGGGTCGTGTCCAGTTCTGTTGCCGTGCGCGAAGCCGACTGCGCCAGATCGTCCTGCCCCATATTCTCGTACGTCTCGGCCAGCCGCTCATACGCCAGCGCGAAGTTCGCATCCGCCCCCGTCGCCGCCTTGAACTGGTCCGCTGCCTTCAGATTGTCCCCGGCCCGTTCCAGCGCCACTCCATTCTCGTAATCGTGCAGCGCTTCCACCGACGTCGTCGACGGACGCGCCGCGTGTGCCTTCAGATCGTTCAGCACCTTTGGATCTGCAGAAAGCTTCGCCCGCAGATCCCCGGCCAGCTTGTCTACGCTCGCCAGCAGCTGATTCTGATCCGGCACGTCGGTGATCAGCGTCGATTGTGTGTCGTGGGCCAGATCCATCACCGTCGTGTTGATCCGGATCGCGTTCCCCAGCTGCGCGAATTGTCCGAAAATCACCATCTGCGCATTCGTGAGATCGGCCACGTGCTTCAGCGTTGCCACATCCGCCTGCGACGTCGCCGTCACATGCAGATCGCTCGTCACCTGCTGCAAACGCTCCGGCGACACCATGCGCACCGCCGAAGAAGCGCCAATATCGCTGTTCAGCATCTCCGCCAGACTGGCGCCCAGCCAGTCCATCGACGGGTTCTGCGACGCGTTGTAGAACGGCATGATCGCCAGCGACATCGACGGCGCGCTCGCCACACTCGACGCCGCCGGATTCGCCGCATGCGACCCGGCAAAATGGCGCACCGTCAGCGAAATCCCCGCCGCCAGCGCGATCGCCAGCGCACCGCCGCCCGTGATCAGCAGCCAGCGCCCGCTCAACCCCTGCGACGGCACCGCCGCTTCAAAGTGCAGGCTCGCCGCTGCAGCCTTGCCGCGCCACACTTCGATGTCGTGCAGCACTTCGCCCACGCTCTTGTACCGCAGTGCCACGTCCACAGCCAGGCACTTGTCGATGATTCCGCCCAGCAGCGTCGGGATCGTTACATCGATCTTCGTCAGCGATTCCGCCGGTTCCCGCGTTCGCTTCAGCAGACTCGCAATCGCGCTCTCCGCCTTGAACGGCATCAGCCCCGTGAGCATCTCGTAGCCGATCAGCCCCAGCGCGAAAATGTCCGACCGTTGATCCAGTTCCTTACCCAGCGCCTGTTCCGGCGACATGTACTCCATCGTCCCCACCAGCGCGCCGGACTGCGTCATCCCGTCGCCCTCGATGGTCCGCGCCAGACCAAAGTCCATCACCACCACCCGCCCCTGCTCCTCCACCATCACGTTCTGCGGCTTCAGATCGCGGTGCAGGATCCCTTCGTTGTGCGCCGCCTCCAGCGCAAAGCAGATCTGCTGCAGAATGTCCGCCGCCTCATCCACCGGCAGCTTTCCCTGCTCTTCGAGCATCGACCGCAGATCGCGCCCCGCCACCAGCTCCATCGTCACGAAGCGCATGCCCGCGTCTTCGCTCAGGTCATACAGCCGCACCACGTTCCGATGCGTCACCTTGTGCGACAGCCGCAGCTCCTGCTTGAACCGGTCCACGATCGCCGCATTCCGCGCCAGCTCCGGCCGGATCACCTTCAGCGCTACCAGCCGGTCCAGCTCCCGGTCCTGCGCCTTGTACACCGACCCCATGCCGCCCGTGCCCAGCACCGCGAGAATCTCGTAGCGCCCCGCCAGCACCGTCCCCGGCTCCAGCTCCGCCGTGTCCCCGCTCCATCCACTTGCCTGCCCGATCCGGCTCGCCGTTCCACCCCTCGCTCCTGCCTCCGCGCTCCCGGCCCCCGGCTGCCTGCTCGCCGGAATCATCGTCGCCGCCTCATCGCGAGAAGGCGGCACCATCGTGGCTCCATCATCTGCTTTCGAAGCCGGTACCAGCGTTTCGTCTCCGCGTGATTGCTTCGACGATGGCACCATCGTTTCCAGCGGGCGCAGGTTATCTGCCGAACTGCTCACCGCCGTCGCGGTACCAATCTGCGTCGGCATTTCATTCGCGGGTCTTTTCGGACTCTCTGCCATCCTGATGGATTCCGACGGTGCAAATTCAGGACGCAGCCACGACGTTCAGGCCGCGCTCAACGCTTTCCGGCGTGCTGGGGAACTGGGGGTTGGGTCCAGCATAGTACGCACCTGCCCCGCCTGTCCGCTTTTTTCTGCGCCGCGAACCAGCTGCAGACGCCCTGTTCGGATCGCGCTCCGGGTCCCAGCTCAAGCCCTGGCTCCCAATGACCAGCTACCGGCTTCCCCGCACCCTGTACCCTGTACCCTGTACCCTGAAAAGCCCATGCTCGGACCCCGCAACCCCCTCGCCGCGTACTTCCGCTGCCCCGACGAATGCGTCCAGCCGCTCGTCCCTCCCGTGCCACCCTCCACCCTCCCCGGCTACTTCGCCTTCGGACCCGACGCCACCCTCTACGGCCGCCTCAAGACGTCATCCCCAGCCGTCTCCCCCGACCCGCCCCTGCATGATGTAGCCTCCGCCATCGCCATCCAAAACGGCCAGGTCCAGCTCCCTTTCGATCCGGAAGAAGTCATCACCAATCTCCGCCACGAAGCCTACATGGGCCCCGAAGGGCGCTCGACCACCACATCCTTCACCGCGAAAATCTACTACGCGATCCGCCCCCTGCTTCCCGTCGCCGCCCGCAAGCACCTCCAGAAGCTCCGCCTTCGCAACTGGGACAAGCGCCCCTTCCCGCGCTGGCCCGTCGACTTCTCCGTCGACCACCTCCACGAGCAGCTTCTGCTTCTCTCCATGCGCGCCACCGGCGCCGCGCGCGTCCCCTTCATCTGGTTTTGGCCCGAAGGCAAATCCGCCTGCGCCATGATGTCCCACGACGTCGAAACCAAAATCGGCCGCGACTTCTGCACCACCCTCATGGACCTCGACGACTCGCGCGGTATCAAGGGCTCTTTCACCGTCATTCCCGAAGAGCGCTACGAAGTCCCCCAGTCCTACATCGATTCCATCCACGCTCGCGGCCACGAAGTCGCCGTCCACGACCTCAACCACGACGGACACCTCTACGACCATCGTGAGCAGTTCCTCCACCGCGTTGCAAAGATCAACGAATATGGCCGCAAATTCGGCGCCCGCGGCTTCCGCGCCGGCGTTCTTTACCGCAATCAGGACTGGTTCGATCAGTTCCAGTTCGACTACGAGGAGTCAGTCCCCAACGTCGCCCATCTCGACCCACAGCGCGGCGGTTGCTGCACCGTGATGCCGTTCTTCATCGGCGACCTGCTCGAAATTCCCGTCACCGACATCCAGGACTACTCGCTCTTCAACATCCTCAACGACTACTCCATCGACATCTGGAAGCGCCAAACCGCGCTCATCCTCGCCCACCACGGCCTGATGAGCTTCATCGTCCATCCCGACTACATCATCGAACCCCGGGCCCGCGCGACTTTCGAAGCGCTCCTCGATCACCTCGCTCACCTGCGCGACACGGAAAACGTCTGGACCGCGCTCCCCCGCGAGATCAACCAGTGGTGGCGCCAGCGCGCCGCTCTGCAACTCGTCAATTGTGGTTCCGCATGGCGCATCGAAGGCCCCGGCTCCGACCGCGCCCGCCTTGCCTGGGCCTCCGAAGTCAACGGCCGGCTGGCCTACTCGGTGGAACCGCAGCGCCCCGCTCCGGTTTCCTGGCCGCCGCCGGTCGCCCCATAGGCCGCGGTCGCTCCGTTTTTTTTGTGGGATCGATCGATCAGGACAGGTTCTGGCGCGACCGCGCCAGCAGAGCCTCCACTTCACCCCGCCGCGGCATCGACGGCGCCGTCCCCGCCCGCGTTACCGAAATTCCTGCCACCGCGCATCCGAACCGCACCGCTTCCACCAGATCCCGGCCCTCTGCCAGCGCCACCGCCAATCCGCCATTGAATGCGTCCCCTGCGCCCGTCGTTTCCAGCACCGGACCTGCATCCACTGCCGGCACATGCGCACGCACGTTCTCGTTCCTGACCAGCGCACCCTGCGCCCCAAGCGTTACCACCACCGTCCTCACGCCCCGCTCCAGCAGCGCATCGGCTGCGCGTTCCGCGTCCGCCGGCGATCCCACGCGAATTCCCGTCAGCACCTCCGCCTCGCTCTCGTTCGGCGTTAGATAATCGCACAGTGGATATACCGTCTCCGGCAACGCAAGCCCCGGCGCAGGATTCAGGATGGTCGTCACCCCCAGCTCATGCGCCAGCTTCAATCCAAACTCCACTGTCGGCAGCGCCAGTTCCAGCTGCGTTAAAAACACCGCCGACTCGGCAATCCGGTTTCGCGCCGCCCCCACCTCCTCCGGCGTGAGCGTGAAACACGCGCCCGGCACCACGATGATGGCGTTCTCTCCCGACTGCGCGTCCAGAACGATCGCCGCCGCTCCTGTCGCCGTATCCGTTTCCAGCAAATGCCGTGTGTCGATCCCCTCCGTCCGGTACGTCTCCCGCGCGATATCGCCCAGCGCATCGCGCCCCAGCTTGCTGATGAAGCTGACTCGCGCTCCGGACCGCGCAGCTGCTACCGCCTGGTTCGATCCCTTGCCACCCGGCCCCAGCCGGAACTCCCTCCCCATATACGTCTCGCCCCATGCCGGTAGTTTCTCCGTGCGAAAGGACATATCCGCCACAAAACTTCCCATTACCGTTACAAATTTCTCGCTCATTGCGCCCCATGTCCCGATAATGTCACCACGACTGGCACAATTATCCTGCGTAGGCCCGCGCAATCAGCACCAGCGCCAGCACGTATGCCATAAACATCGCCGCCAGATACCCCTTCGCCTTCGCGCTCGCGCCGCGAAATTCCTTCCACACCAGCACCCCCCACAAACACGCCACCATCGGCGACGCTTGCCCAATGGCGTACGAAATCGCCACCCCCACCAGCGATGCCGCGACAAAATTGAACACCGTTCCGCATCCCCAGATCGCCCCGCCCAGCCATCCCAGCGCATGATAGGCCGCTGGCGCCCGAAAATACTCCGCCCCCGCTACCGGAGCACCCGTCAGCGGCTTCCGCATCAGAATCGGGTTGAACACAAAGCAGCAAACCAGCGCTCCAAGTGTCAGACCGACCGCGGTCGTATACGGGGTCAGTGTCGCTCCCCGCGTCATCGCCCGCGTTACAAACGGCGCAAAAATCCCCATCAGCAATCCCGACACGACGCAGACCGCCACGCCCCGCCGCGAAACCGCGCTTTCTCTGCGCAGCGCCCCATACGCTTTGCCGATCAGCACCAGCGCCAGTACCGCCATCGCGATCCCCGCCGCCAGCAACACCGCGTTTCCCCGCGGCTGCAGAGCGTAACTCAGCACTACCCCCTCCACCAGCGCGATCCCGATCGACACCGGAAACGCGACCGCCAGCCCCACCATCTCGATGCCCGCCACCAGCAGCGTGTTGGCAATGTTGAAAATGAACCCGCCCAGTGCGGCGTAGAAGAGGTTGATCCCATCGGCCGCGCGCAGATTCGCCGCAAATGCCGTGGGCCCTCCGCCCCGGCTTCCCAGCGTCAGCGCCAGCACCACTGAGATCAGGAAAATTCCCACCCCGTAATCCCAGTAGTACAGCTCGAACCGATAGTTCTTTGTCACCTTATAGGTATTCGCAAACGATCCCCAGCACACCGTGCTCAGCACCGTCATCAACAACGCCGCATGAAACGTCGTCGGAACAAACATGGCGCAGCCTCGTCGTGCCCTTCTTGACCCACGCCATTAAACCATCTCTCCCCCGGTCACGAAAGCGCGAGATCCTTCTCTCGCAAAACGTCCTCCTCGTGCCCGCGAGAGCTGGCCGCCCGCGCCTTCCCGGAGCAGCAGATCCGGCTACCCGCTGTCGTCACGCCAATCCCAGTTCAGCCCGCAAGCCTTCAATTTGCTCCTGCTTCCGCAGCGGCATCGGCTGAAACGCAAACTGCACCCCGCGTTCGTTCTTCTGGACCAGCTTCGCCGCCACCCGCAACGGCATTCCCTCGGTCCGCAGCCACACTTCCACTGCCGTCCCGTCTTCCATCCGGCACTTCGTGTCGATCAGACACCCCTGCACCGTCAGATCAACCAGCTGGCCGCTATATTTCAGCCCACGCCCGGGGAGCACAATCTCCACGTCGCTTGCATCCCCTCGCCGCGGCGCTTCCAGATTCACCGTCGGGTCCGCCCGGCGTACCGGCGTTGCTGCGTCCCACCGTAAAAAGTTCGATCCCATAAGGCCGTTCTCCCTTGTATCGTCGCTCCTGGCTTTCTCCCTTATCGGTGTGTCCACGTCCGATATGACCCGTTGCGCTGGGGAAATTTGATTCCAGTCCCAAAACGGTTCCTCGATGGACTCGCAGTCCTATGGAATCATCTGCACCTGTACCCGGTACCCTCCGCCCTGTACCCTGTACCCTGTATGTCGCGTTCCCCAATCCTTCTAATTCATGGCGGCGCCTGGGACATCCCCGCCGACGTCCTCGACGCTCACGAGCAGGGCGTCTTCGATGCCCTCCAGGAAGGCTGGCGCATCCTCGAACGCGGCGGCTCCGCCCTCGATGCCGTCGAGGCCTCCGTCACCTCCATGGAAAACGATCCCGCCTTCGACGCCGGCCGCGGCTCCTTCCTCACCCGTGACGGTCGTGTGCAACTCGATGCCCTCCTCATGGATGGTGCTACCCTCCGTGCCGGCGGTGTCGCCTGTGTCGAGCACATTCGCAATCCTATTCAGGCCGCGCGCCTCGTCCTCGACAAGAGTCCCCATGTCTACTTCGTCGGCCCCGGCGCCGAAGCCTTTGCCGAAGCCCAGGGCATGCCCCTCATCGATAATTCCGAGCTCGTCCTCGATCGCGAACGTCAGCGACTCGCCGAAGCTCAGGCCCGTGAGCAGTCCGGCGCGCCCGACCGCACCTTCTCCGGCGACTCGCATGACACCGTGGGCGCCGTCGCCCTCGATCGGGCTGGCCGCCTCGCGGCCGCCACCTCCACCGGTGGCACTCTCAATAAGGATCCCGGCCGCGTCGGCGATTCTTCCCTCATCGGTTGCGGCTGCTATGCCGACAACGCCTCCGCCGCCGTCTCGCTGACTGGCTGGGGCGAGCCCATCATGAAACTTGTCCTCGGCAAGTGGGCCACCGATCGCGTCCTGGCCGGCCGCTCCCCCGAACAGGTCGCACCCGAGGCCATGGCCTACCTGCTCCGACGCGCGGGCGGACATGGCGGCATCATCCTGCTCGCCCCCGACGGCCGCTTGGGCCTTGCCCACAATACCCCGCGTATGGCCTGGGGTGTCCACACCCCCGACGGCCCTCGCACCGGCACCGTCGTGCGCGACCAGGACGAAAGCGAAACCGACAACGCCTGAGCAGGAAGCCTGAAGAGCCGATTCGGATCGGCAAGAGATTGTCGCTGAACCCAGCCACCAGCATCTCACGCGGTCGCCTTCCAGCTTCCTCCTTGTTCCTTCCCTCTAGCTCCCAAACAGCTGTGCCAGATTCGTCATGGTCAGCAGATCCTTCAGCCGCGAGGACAGGTTCGCCAGCTCCAGCTTCACCATCCCCTGATGGAGCGCGGATACCTTCAGCCCCACCAGCGCTCCCAGGCCTGAGCTGTCCAGGTAGTCCAGATCGGCGAAGTCCAGCACAATCCGCCCGCCCTCCGGGATCAGCGGCTTCACCAGTTCCTTGATCTGCCCTGCGGTCTGATTCACCAGCCTGCCATGGCAGTGAATGGTCGTCGTCTTCCACCCTGTCGCATCCTTCGACGCTTCCACTTCGTAGCGAAACTCCGCGTCCTGCGCCATCGTTTCTCCTCTGATGCCGGGGCCCGCCTGCTCAATTCGGGGAGTATGCGTCATCCTATGCGTTACCCAACCGCCCTGGTGTAAATTTTTTGCCTCGCCCCTCACCTGTCTTCCAGCCAGTCTCCACACTCCTGGCTTAACTCGCCGCCCCTGCCTTCGCTGGATCTGCCCCTGTACCCGTTGCCCCGCACCCTGTATCCTGCACCCACTCGGGAGGACACGCCATGCTGAAAGGTTTTCGCGACTTCATCCTGCGCGGCAATGTGATGGACCTGGCCGTCGCCGTCGTCATCGGCGCCGCCTTTACCGCCATCGTCAACGCGCTCGTTACCGACATCGTCAACCCACTCATCGCCGCCGTCGCTCACAAGCCCGACTTCTCCGCTCTTATCCTCGATGTTAACGGTGGCAAGATCAAATATGGCGATTTCCTGAACGCCATCATCTCCTTCCTCCTCATCGCCGCCGTTGTCTACTTCGTCTTCGTCCTGCCCGTGAACGCGCTCATGAAGAAGTTCCATCCCGCCAAAGCCGAGCCACCCACCATGCATCCCTGCCCGGAATGCCTCTCCGACATTCCGCTCGCAGCGAAACGCTGCTCCCACTGCGGCGAGCCCGTCGCTCCCGCCACCGCCTAGCTCTGCAGGAATCCCGTCCCCGGGTCTCGCTTTGCGGACCCGGGTTTTCATGCCCTCTGCCCTCTACCCCGCCCCCTGCACCCTGCATCCTGTACCCTAATGCCCATGCGCGCGCCGGCCCTCTTCGCTGCTTTTCTCGTCCCCTTCCTCTTCCTTCTCGCCGCTTCCTCCCACCCCACAAACCCATCCTCGGTCTTCGGCTATCACGACTTCGCCGCCGAAGAAGCCTCCACCGACCAGACCTTCCTCGCCGTTCCCGACGCCAGGCTCGCCGGCGAAGAGCTCAAAACCCTCACCGCCGAACCCCACATCGCCGCTTCGCCCGAGGACTACAAGACCGCCGAATATGTCGCCTCCAAATTCAAAGAGGCCGGCCTCGATACCTCCATCGTTCCCTACAAGGCCTGGCTCAACATGCCGAAATCCGTCAAAGTCGAGGCCTGGGATGCCGACGGCAAACTCCTCATGACCGGTCCCGCTCCCGAGCACGTCGACGGCAATGAGCCCTTCCAGAACGATCCCCGCGTCACCCCGGCCTTCAACGGCTCCTCGCCCTCCGGCGACATCACCGCCCCCGCCGTCTACGCCAATTACTGCCGCCCCGAAGATTTCGAGAAGCTGAAGGATCTCAACATCGACGTCAAAGGCGACATCGTCGTCTGCCGCTACGGCGGCAACTTCCGCGGCGTCAAGGTCTACATCGCGCAGCAGCACGGAGCCGCCGGCGTCATCATCTATTCCGATCCCTCCGATGACGGCTACTACCGCGGCGACATGTATCCCCATGGCCCCTGGCGCCCCGCCACCGCCGTGCAGCGTGGGTCCGTGCAATTCATGTTCAAATACCCCGGCGACGCGCTCACCCCCGGCGTTGCCTCACGCCCCGATCTCCCCGAGTCGCAGCGTCTTCCCCTCGATAAGGTCACCAGCCTCCCGACCATCCCCTCCGAGCCGCTCAGCTATCACGACGCCGCGCCCATCCTCGAAAACATCGGCGGTCCCGACGCGCCGCGCGACTGGCAGGGCGCCCTGCCCTTCACCTATCACGTCGGTCCCGGCGCCAAAGTCCACATGGACCTCAAAATGGACTACGAGTACTCCACCATCTGGGACGTCATCGGCACCGTCGCCGGAACCGAGTTCCCCGATGAATGGGTCGTCGCCGGCAATCATCGTGATGCCTGGGTCTACGGTGCTGTCGATCCCAACAGCGGTACCGCCGCCATGCTCGAAGCCGCCCACGGCATCGGCGCTCTTCTCAAAACCGGCTGGAAGCCGAAGCGCCGCATCGTCCTCTGTTCCTGGGACGCGGAAGAAGAAGGTCTCATCGGCTCGACCGAATGGGCCGAGGATCACGCCAGCCACCTCGCCCACGCCGTCGCCTATTTCAACACGGACGTCGGTGTCTCCGGTCCCAACTTCGAAGCCTCCGCGGTGCCTTCGCTCAAAGAATTCGTGCGCAACGTCGCCAAAGATGTCCCCAGCCCTAAAGGCGGTACCGTCTACGACCAGTGGAAGAAATCCCAGGCCGAAGCCTCCACACGCCGTCGCAACAGCGGCGTCGAAGAGCACGGCGCCCGCGGCAATGCCCACGTCGATAACGACGTCAACGTCGGCGATCTCGGCTCCGGTTCCGACTTCACTCCCTTCATCCAGCACCTCGGTGTCCCTTCCACCGACATCGGCTCCGGCGGACCCTACGGCGTCTATCATTCCGTCTTCGATGACTACGCCTGGTTTGTCATGAACGCCGACCCTACCTTTGTTTACGAACAGGAGATGGCCCGCGTCTTCGGCCTCGAAGTCCTGCACATGGCCGATGCCGACGTTCTCCCCTACGACTACGTCACCTACGGCAGAGAGATCTCCGCCTACCTCGATGCCGCGCAGAAAAAGGCTGGCGAAGCCGGACTCACCTCCCTTGATTTCTCCCGGGCCAAAGCCGCCGCAGAGAAATTTACTCAGCTCGCCGAGAAAGTCCACAGCCAGCAGCAGGCCGCTACATCCGACACGCCCCAACAACTCGCTGCCCTCAACGCCCAGCTGCGCGACGTCGAGGAAGGATTCCTTTCCGCGCCCGGCCTTCCCAATCGCCCGTGGTTCAAACACACCATCTATGCTCCCGGTGAATACACGGGATACGCCGCCGTCGTCATCCCCGGTGTCAACGAAGCCATCGATGCGAAGGATTTGTCACGAGCACAGGCACAAATGTCCGTCCTCGCCGACGCGATCGACCACGCTTCCACCACCCTCGAGGCCATCGCCAAATAGATTGAGCCGAGCCGGCGCTGCACGTTTTGCCCCCAAGCACCAGGCTCCCTGCTTCCGCTGTACTCTGTCCCCATATGCGCAAGACCCTCCAGATCGTCCTTCTCTGCGCCGTCTCTCTTCATGCGCAGCAAAACCGTCAACCCCAGGCCGTGACCCAGCCCGGCACGCTCTGGTCCGATCAAAAGATCTTCGACACCGTCAACGCCGTCGCCATGGGCCCCCGCCTCGCGCCCCACTCCTGGCCCGACCACGCCCGCCTTGCCGTCCTCCTGACCTTCGACGACGACACCCAGGCTCCGCTGCTGCGCGACGGCATCACCTCGCCCACCGCGCTCTCCGCCTCCGACTACGGCGCGCAAACCGGCACCCCCCGCCTCCTCGCCATCCTCGACCGCCACAATGTCCCCGCGACGTTCTTCGTTACCGGCGTCGACTCTCTCATTCACCCTGAGCTCGTCCCCGCCATCCTCAAAAGCGGCCGCAACGAAGTCGGCATCCACGGCTGGATCCACGAATATCCTCCCGGCCTCGACAGCGCTGCCGAAGAAGAGCGCCTCCTCGACAAGGCCATCGTCCGCATCAGCTCTCTCACCGGAAAAAAACCCGCCGGCTACCGTGCCCCTTCCTGGGCTTTCAGCGCCTGGACCATGGACCTCCTCCGCAAAAAAGGATTCGTCTACGACTCCAGCCTCGGCTCCTCCGAACTTCCCTATAAAATTCTTGAGCACGGTCAAAACACCGGCGTCGTCGAGCTTCCCATTGACTGGACCCTCACCGAAACGCCCTACCTCGGCGCCGAAGGCCACCTGCCTTCGCCCGACCTCCTCTTCCAGCTCTATAAGGAGGAGTTCGACGCGGCCTACCAGGAGGGAACAATGTTTATCCTCACCCTGCATCCTTACTTAGGCGGACATCGCGCCCCGATGCAGCACCTCGACGATCTCATCACTTACATGCAGTCGAAACCTGATGTATGGTTCGCAACCGGCAGCGACGTCGCCGCCTGGTTCAAATCCACCACGCAATCGAACTAGTTCGCGAAAGTCTCATCCTCCCCACCCTCCTGCCGATATCTCCCTTAGCAGGAAGGTTGACTCGCGTGCACCTGGTTCCTATCGTTGCGCCCAATTCCCAGCAGGACTCCCAGCCTTCGGCGGTCCTGGACATCGAAGCTCTGCAACCGCTGCCCGTGCAGCCCGAACGCTGGATGCTCGGCCCCATGGTCGGCCGCAGCCCCGTCATGCAGCACCTCTTCCAGCGCATGCGCGCCACCGCCCCCCATTTCCGCCTCGTCAACGTGGAAGGCGAGCCGGGTTCCGGCAAGCTCCTCGCCGCGCAAACTCTCCACCGTCTCGGACCTGCCGCGTCCGGTCCCTTCGTTCCCTCCATCGCCGCCGAATTCATCGACAATCCGCAGCCGCTCTGGCAGGAAGCCCGCGCCGGCCTCTTCTATCTCTCCCACATCGACGAGCTCTCCCCCGAGCAGCAGCGCCTCCTCCGCGATTTCCTCGAACGCGCCGCTCACGAACGGATCCGCGCCGCGAAAGTTGCCGCTCCTCTGCAGATCGTTGCCGGCTCCTCCCGCGCGCTGCGTCCCCTCGCCGCCGCTGGCTCCTTCCGATCCGACCTCGCCAGCCATCTCACCGCGGTTCGCTTTGTCATCCCTTCTCTCCGCGATCGCAAAGACGATATCCTCCTCCTCGCCGGCCATTTCCTCCGCCAGTGGAGTCATCAGCACAACAACCCCCTGCGCGGATTCGCCGCCGGCGTCCTGCCGCGCCTCACCGCCTACGCCTGGCCCGGCAATGTCCGCGAACTGGAATCCGTCATTACCGCCGCGGCCCTCGAATGCTCCGGCCAGTGGATCCGTCCCATCGATATCCCTCGCCTGCACTGGTCCGTCCCCGCTCCTCTCGCTCAACCTGCCCCCACCGATCCCTTCTCTGAAGACCCCAACCTCGACCGCGCCATTCTCCATCACGTCACTCGCATCCTCGCCCGGGCCAACGGCAACAAAGTCCGCGCCGCCAAAATGCTGGGCATCAGCCGCTCTACCCTCTATCGCCTCCTCGACCCCTCCAGCCCCGCTCACTCGGCCGAATAGCCGCCCGCCTGCAGTCAAGGCATCCGCTCCCTGCCCGCCCCCCCTTCCGCGAGACAACTCCCCCCTCCCCCCGGGCATCGAAACTTGAGCTTTGACGTGATTCGGCGACTCGCCGAATGCAGCTACCCATTCGGAGAGCAGAAAGGTGACTCCCAAATCCGCATCCGCCGCGCGTACCGGGACAGCGTCGTCCCCAGCTTCATCGGCTGTCGGCCAGCCGCACATCGCCCCCACGCGCCTCCGCACCGGTATTTCCGGTCTTGACGACATCCTTCATGGGGGATTTCCTGCCGGCCATCTCTACCTCATCGAAGGCGATCCCGGCACCGGCAAAACCACCCTGGCCCTCCAGTTCCTTCTCGATGGCATCCGCCAGGGCGAGCGCGTCCTCTACGTCACTCTCTCGGAATCCATCGAGGAACTCCATCAGGTCGCCCTCTCCCATGGCTGGTCGATGGACGGCCTCGAAATCACCGAGATGGTCCCTCCCGATGACGACCTCAGGCCCGAAGCGCAGTACACCGTCTTCCATCCCTCTGAAGTCGAATTAGCCGACACCATCGCCACCATCCTGAAGCGCGTCGACGAGGTCCAGCCTCAGCGCCTCGTCTTCGATTCACTCGCCGAGCTGCGCATGCTCGCTCGCGACCCGCTCAAGTACCGCCGCCAGATTCTCGCCCTCAAGCGCCATCTCTCCGGTCGCAACATCACCGTGCTCATGCTTGACGACCGTACCTCCGACGACCGCAACGATCTCCAGCTCCAGAGCATCGCCCATGGCGTCATCGTCATGCAGGGCCTTGGCCGGGAATACGGCATCCGCCGCCGCCGCGTCGAGATTCACAAGCTCCGCGGTACTCCCTTCCGCGAAGGCTTTCACGACTACATCATCCGTACCGGCGGTCTCGACATCTTCCCCAGGCTCATCGCCTCCGAACATCGGCCGACCTTCAAACGCCATTCGGTTCCCAGCGGCCTCCAGGAACTCGACGACCTCCTTCGCGGCGGCATCGACACCGGCACCAGCACCCTCCTCACCGGCCCAGCCGGCTGCGGCAAATCCACCATCGCCTTTCGCTACGCCTGGTCCTCCGCCCTCCGCGGCGAGAAGGCCATGGTCTATACCTTCGACGAATCCCTGGCCACGCTCACGGATCGCGCCAAAGGCCTCGGCATGAATCCCGATGCGGTTCTCTCCTCCGGCGCCCTTCAGCTCCAGCAGATCGACCCCGCCGAGCTCTCCCCCGGCGAATTCGTCTCGCAGATCCGCCGCCTCGTGGACGAGCAGAAACTCCGCGTGCTCGTCATCGACAGCATGAATGGCCTCCTCAACGCCATGCCCACCGAGCAGTATCTGGCGATGCAGCTCCATGAGCTCTTCTCCTATCTCGGCCAGCAAGGTGTTGCCACGATCATTACTCTGGCCCAGCTCGGCGTCATCGGCACGGCCATGCAGTCGCCCCTCGACGTCAGCTATCTGGCCGACAGCATCATCCTCTTCCGCTACTTCGAGCGCGCCGGCGAGCTCCGCCAGGCGATCTCTGTCGTCAAGAAGCGCAGCGGCTCCCACGAGCGCACCATCCGCGAGCTCTTCCTGCAGGACGGCCGGGTCTATGTAGGCCGGCCGCTCTCTCAGTTCGAAGGCGTTCTCACCGGTGTTCCCAAACTGATCGACCCCGGCTCCGTTAACGGTGCCGGACAGGAGGATGCCCCTGTCGCCTGAGGCCAAATCCCCTACCCTGGAGAGCCGGACTCTGATCCTGGCTCCCACCGGCAAAGACACACTTCTCATTGCCGGTCTGCTGGAGCGTCGCTCCATCCCCTGCCACTCCGTCAGCTCCATCGACGAGATGTGCCTGGAGGTCGAGCGCGGCGCCGGCGCCGCCATCGTCACCGAAGAAGCGCTTGTCAACGGCGCTGTCCTCAAATTGCGTAAGGTCATTGAACACCAGCCCGCCTGGTCCGACTTCCCGCTCATCCTCCTCACCGTCGGTGGCCGCGTCACTGCGGAAAGTGAGCGGCTCCGTGAGTTCCGCAGGCCGCTCGGCAACATCTTCCTGCTCGAGCGTCCCATCCGTCCCGAGACCTTGCTCAGCACCCTCGAAATCGCCCTGCGCGGCCGTCAGCGCCAGTATCAGATTCGCGACCAGATGCGGCAGTACGAGCGCGCCCAGGACGCTCTCCGCCGCTCAGAAAAACTGGCCGTCACCGGCCGCCTCGCCGCCTCCATTGCCCACGAGATCAACAATCCCCTGGAGGCTGTCACCAATCTGCTCTTCCTCTCGCGCGCAGCCACCAGTCCCGCGCAGGCCCAGCTGTGGCTCGCTCAGGCCGACCAGGAACTCGCGCGTGTCGCTGAAATCACGCGCCAGACCCTGCGCTTCTATCGCGAGCCCAGCCACCCCGTCAATACTGAAGTCGCCGCCGTTCTGCGTTCCGTCCTCGTCCTTTACAACTCGCGCCTCGCGGCCGCCAACGTCGAAGTTCGTCTCGAAATCGACGCACCCAAAGCCACGGTTCTGGCCAGCCCAGGCGAACTCCGCCAGGTCATCGCCAACATCATCGGCAATGCCATCGACGCCATGCGTCACGGCGGTCATCTCCGCCTGCGCGTTTCGGAAGAAAGCAGATTCGGCGATGGTCCGCGCGCCCGCCTCACCATCGCCGACACCGGCTCCGGCATCCCCACAACCCTGCTGCCCACCATCTTCGAGCCCTTCGTTACTACCAAAGGCGAAACTGGTACCGGCCTCGGCCTCTGGGTCACCGGCGAAATCATCCGCCGCAATCACTGGAACATCCACGTCCGTAGCCGCTGTGTCCCCGGCTCCTCGGGTACCGTCTTCTCCATCACCATGCCCCTGCGCGCGGTCGCCGCCCCCCAGCTCCAGCGCGAAACCGCCGTGGCTTAGTCTCCCCTGACCGCTTTTCCCCTGGCTGCTTTTCCGCTACCCTTTCGCCCATGAAGAAATACTCCTTCACCGCCACCATCGAACCTGGACCCGGCGGCGGCGCCTTCGTCTCCTTTCCCTACGATGTCGGGAAGGAATTCGGCGCCAAAGGCCGTGTCCCCGTCCAGGCCTCCATCGACAACATTCCCTACACCGGCTCCCTCATGCATTGCGGCGGCCCGCACCACATGCTCGGCATACTCAAGTCGATTCGCGAACAACTCGGCAAGAACATCGGCGACCAAGTCAGCGTAGAGATCCAAAAAGACGAAGCTGTACGAACCGTCGAGATCCCCGCCGACTTCGACGCCCTGCTCAAAAAAGAAAAACTTCTCCCCGTCTTCGAAAAACTCAGCTACACCCATCGCAGGGAATACGTCCGCTGGATCATGGAAGCAAAGAAAGCCGAAACTCGTGCCGCCCGCCTCACCAAATCCATCGCCATGCTCCACAAAGGCGTGAAGACCCCCGACTAGCAGCGAACCACTTTCGCCGCCTGCACCCCGCACCCTGCACCTTGTACCCTGTACGCTGTGAAGACTCTTCGCCTCGCCTCCCTCCTTGTCACTCTCGTCCTTTCCGCAGCGCCCGCATTCCCCCAGACCTCCGGCGTCGCCGCCCGCCACAAAGCCCTCGACGATCTTTTTGCCCAGATCTGGGAAGACCATCTCTCCCACTCGCCCGAATTCGCTTCCACTATCGGCGACGATCGCTTCAACGATCAGCTCACCGACTACTCCGTCGAGGCCTACAACCAGCAACTCGCTCGCGATTCCGACTACATCCGCCGCCTCAGCGAAATCGACACCACCGGCCTCTCCGATCAGGACGCCCTCTCCAAAGACCTCATGCTGCGTCAGCTCGTTCAGGACCAGGAAGAGTCCGCCTTCAAGCCCTGGGAGATGCCCGTCAACCAGTTCAACGGCCTGCACCTCTCGCTCCCCCAGCTCGTCCCCCGCCTCCGCTTCGCCACCGCGAAAGACTACGACGACTACATCGCCCGCCTTGGCAAAATCCCCACCGCTTTTCGCCAGGTCACCGACAACATGCTGACCGGCACCGACGATCAGCGCGTGCCGCCTAAATACCTCCTCGAAAAGGTCCTCGTTCAGGTCAACGCCCTGCTCGCGCAGAAGCCCGAGGACAGCCCCTTCGCGCTGCCCCTCAAAAAATTCCCCGCCTCCATCTCAGCCGCCGATCAGGCCCGCTACCACGACGCCATCCTCGCGGCCATCACGAAGCAGGTCTACCCCGCCTACCAGCGCTTCGCGAAATTCCTTCAGGGTGTCTACATCCCCGCCGGCCGCACCGACCCCGGCGCCTGGTCCCTCCCCGACGGCGATGCCTACTACGCCTTCCGTGTGAAACAGAGCACCACCACCGACCTCACTCCCGCGCAGATTCACCAGATCGGCGTCGACCAGGTTGCGCAGGACGAAGCCGCCATGCTCGTCATCGCGAAAAAGCTCGGCTATTCCACCATCGCCGACATGCGCGCCGCGATTAATGCCAACCCCAAACTCCACCCCACCAGCCGCGACCAGCTCCTCGACGCCTACCGCGCCGACCTCGACAAGATGCGGCCCAAACTTCCTGAGCTTTTCAACCGCCTCCCCAAAGCCCCTCTCACCGTCGCCGCCGTCCCCGCCTTCATGGAAAAAGATCAGGCCCCCGCCTACTACGACCAGGGCACCCCCGACGGCTCCCGCCCCGGCACCGTCTTCGTCAATACCTACGACTTCGAGCACCGCTCGCTCGCCAACGTCGAATCCGTTGCCTACCACGAAGGCCTGCCCGGCCATCACCTCCAGATCTCCATCGCACAGGAGCTCACCGGCTTGCCCACTTTCCGCAAATACGGCCACTACACCGCTTTCACCGAGGGCTGGGGCCTCTACGCCGAACAACTCGGCAAAGACGTCGGCCTCTATCAGGATCCGTACTCCGACTTCGGCCGCCTCGAAGCCGATATCTTCCGCGCCATCCGCCTCGTCGTCGATACCGGCGTCCACTCCCAGCACTGGTCGCGGCAGCAGATGGTCGACTACTTCCACGCCCACTCCGGCCTCGACGATGCCACCGTCAACGCGGAGTGCGATCGCTACATCGCCTGGCCCGCTCAGGCCCTCGGCTACAAAATGGGCCAGCTCAAGATCCTCGAACTCCGCGCTCGTGCGCAAAAGGCTCTCGGCCCCAAATTCGACATCCGCGCTTTCGACGACCAGGTCATCGACTCCGGCGCTCTGCCCCTCGACGTCCTCGACCAGCGCATCACCGCCTGGATTCAGAGCCAGTCGTCAGGCCAGGAATAGCTGAGGACGACGATGTGGTTCCAGGCGCTGGACGTCACTGTTCCTACCGGAATGCTGCTCACCTTCATGTTTGTTATTGGCGGAGCGTTCACCATTTTCGCGTGGAGCCGCGTTACACCGGACAGGAAGCCCGATGGGAGTCTGTCTCCGGCGGGTCGCCTGCTCTTCAGATCGCGCTTGCTGGTGACGGGATCGATCGTCGCCTACGCAGTCTCGGACCTAATCCGCTGGCTATCGGATCCGACGAAACCGGACCTCGCTTTGAGATATCCGTACGCCTTGTTGTGGGAGTTATTCCTGTCTGCAACCGCTCTTTGCCTTGGGACTCTCGATGCTTACAACGGCAGGGGGCAAGGAAAGCGACAGATGCAGATCGGCTCGACGATACTCGCCGCCATCGGAGTAATCGGTTTCCTTGTGATCGCCCATGGCGTTGGTGAGCAATAGGTCGTACTCCAAACTCCAAAAACTCCCTTCCGCTATCCTTGACCCATGTCCATCGACCTCTCCACCTCCCGCGTCGCCGTCCTCGGCGCCGGCAAAATGGGCGGCATCCTCCTCCAGGCCTTTCTCAAACAGCAGATCCTCACCCCCGACCGCCTCCTTGCCACCGTCGCGCACGCCGACCGCGCCCAGGTCCTCTCCGCCCAGTGGGGCATCGATGTCTCCACCGACAACGTCGCCATCGCCTCCCAGGCCGACGTCCTCCTCATCGGCGTTAAGCCCTTCCAGGTTCCCGCCCTCATCGAAGAAATCCGCCCCGCGCTCACCCCTGACAAGCTGCTCATCTCTTTCGCCGCCTCCGTCCGCACCGAAGCCATCGAGCGCAGCGCCGTCGAAGAAGTCCCCGTCATCCGCGCCATGCCCAACACGCCTTCCATGCTCGGCGCCGGCATCTCCGCTCTCTGCCGCGGTCGCTTCGTCCAGCCCCCCCACATGGCTCTCGCTGAAAGCCTCTTCGCCGCCGTCGGCCGCACCGTCGTCGTCGACGAAAAGCACATGGATGCCGTCACCGGCCTCTCCGCCTCCGGCCCTGCCTTCATCTACATCATTCTCGAGTCGCTCGCCGAAGCCGGCGTCAAAGTTGGCCTGCCTCGCGACATCGCGACCCTCCTCGCCGCGCAAACCACCTACGGTGCCGCCAAAATGGTCCTCGAAACCGGCTACCACCCCGCGCTTCTCAAAGACGCCGTGACCACCCCTGCCGGCTGCACCATCGACGGCATCCTCGAGCTCGAGGAAGGCGGCCTCCGCGTCACCCTCATCAAAGCGGTCATGCGCGCCAGCCAGCGCGCAAAGGAGCTCGCCGCCGGTTGAAAATCGTCGATCGGCCTCAGTCGGCAGTCACCG
>Ga0335072_10001058_pt1 | contig 47053 bp, 39 predicted proteins | sample Lox_Sample_21_FD_206725 | JGI IMG/M metagenome (GOLD analysis project Ga0335072, IMG submission 206725) | Soil microbial communities from Loxahatchee National Wildlife Refuge, Florida, United States - Lox_Sample_2.1 | ecosystem: Environmental > Terrestrial > Soil > Wetlands | place: USA...
GGAGCCATTGCCTGAGGATGAGCCGCTTCAAATTGTTCAAGAACCTGTTGCAGAGTGAGGCCTCCTCCGTCGCACCGGGCGAGCAACTCAGTCTCCAGGCTGCCGACCATCGCTCTACTGCCGAGAAAAGGTGCGCCGAAGCGAATCCCCTCTTCTTCTGAAAACCCGACAACATCCAGGACAAAGCTATTCTTCCGTCCGCGCTGGGCTTCAGCAAGAGACAGCGCAAGTAGAACACCCAGCACTCCGTCATAAGCGCCCGCATTGGGAACCGTATCGAGATGCGAGCCGATCAGCAGACGGGGTACCTCCTCCACTGACTTTGTTGAGGCCAGAATGTTGCCCGCGCGGTCCACCCGCACCGCAAGACCGGCCTGCTCCATCCATGCGCGTAAGTGCAAGTGCGCCTCTTCCATCGCAGGGGAAAGAAACGTCCGGCATGTCGTCCCTGGTCTTTCTGTGCATTGAGAAAGAATGGTGCAGCGTTCAAGAATTACGGCCGCGATTGCTGCGGCATCAATCTGGGTTTCTCGGCTCACTCAACTCTCCGCATTGTCGCCTCAATCGACCCATGCGGCTCGTCGGTAGGCACAAAAATATGATTGGGATTGTCCTGCCCAAAGGGCGATAAATCTACCAGATTGCAATGCTTGTTCGGCATGAAAAGATGAATCGAAGAAATCTCCGACACCGCTATCAGTGCCGCTTGTCCCATGGCGTATAGCGTCTGCTGCACCGATTTGCTGTCATGTTGTGCGAAGGTGGCAAGCAGGGCGTCGCGAACTCTTGCGCGGATACCGTCAAAATCGCCCGGAACTTGGTTATGCGTCCAGCTCGCGGTCATGGCCGTGCCAAGCAGGCGGTCCTCGGTTTCCTTGAGGGTCGTCAGCTTGTCCCGCCGGAACCCGGCAAATGCCGAGCCCGCTGTCTTCAGAAGCGTGACCTCATCCATTCCGGAGATCACCTGCGCCGAAGCATCGCGCGAGCGGGTAACCGTCGCCGTATCCATCTCAGGACCAGTCTGAATAAACGCCGTAGCTTGCCTCCCTCGCGCCGATTCCACCGGATTCCAACCCGTGCTCTTGACGCGCGCGCCCGCTCCCTCAACTTGCGGCTGCGAATCAAGAAAATGTGCAACGAGTTCGAGCGCAAACCCCTCGATATTTTTCGCTTTGGAACTGCGGGCCAGCGAGTAGACCGTATTCTTCATCGTGTCGGTAGGCAAAATCAGGCTGTTGTCGCCTTCGAGGAAGCAGCCGGTAAAGTCCCCCGTCAGCCAGACCTCCACATTCCATTCATATACGCGATGCTGCGCTTCACCGCGCTCCACCTTCATGAGCCGCACCCGCGACTTGCCGTATTGGTTCTCGCCCAGCTCGATCATTCGCTCAGCTTCCTCGATAGGTTGAATATGCGTGCGGTGTAACCAACAACGGAATGTGGTAGTGCGAGGCTTCATCGCTGATCTCGAAAACAATTTCCACAAAAGGATGCAGCGCTGCTAGGCCGAAACTCGAGAAATATTCTCCAGTAAGAAAGCGCAGACGATATGTACCCGAACGCAGAGAAGATCCCTGTGACAGAAGATTCCGAAGTCGGCCATCGTTGTCGGTGACCCCAAAGGCAACAGTGAGCCATCCCTCGCCCTGCTTCTGCTCCAATTCGATTCGGACTCCCTCCGCAGGCAAACCGCGCATGGTGTCTAGTACGTGTGTCGTCACTGTGCTCATTCGTTCAACCATTTCCTGAGACGCAGAACGGTAATTTGCCGCTGTTGTTCGGCGGCTTCGCGCAGCTCCGTTTCCTCGTCGTTGGCAAGTCGTCTATTCAGAATATCCAGCATCTCACGCCCATTCTTTCCATTCGCGCAAACAATATATATCCTGCCGAAGCGCTCCTCATAGCGGCGATTTCCTTCAGCCAGGGCCGCGAGCACGGAAGGATCTTCGTCCGCAACACCCCGCTGCTCTGAAGAGGACCACACGGCCGATTGCTCGGAGGCTTTTTCCGGCACCTTGCGGTCGCCGATGCGGGGATGTATGGCAAAGGCCTCCTGCCAATCTGTTTCGTTGAGCCGCCACCACACCTCCTCGGCACAGCGCAACAGAGCAGCTTCCTCGGTAACAGGACGCGAGCCTGCCAGTATCGCCGCCCAGCGCTTCGACCCACAGCAGGGAAGAACAGCAGCGGCGGCTTCGCCGCTCTCCATTGCATTCCAGTTTGCGAGCACCGGGTTCACTGGGACGCCTCGGACAGCGTTCGCAGGCATTCTTCCAGCAGATTCCCGGCCACGTGTCTCCGATACTCCATTGTGGATCGAATATCATCAATCGGTGTAATTGCCGCATTCAGCAATTGCCGGGACTCCACGACCGGCAAACGATCGACACTGCAACCGGCAAGCAGATCTTCCACCTCCGAGAGTTGCAACGGAACAGGAGCGATGCTGCCCATTCCAATCCGTATCGCCTGAATTCTGCCATCGGTCACCTTCGCCTGAGCGGCAATGCATACCTTCGAGATGGCCTGAGCATTCCGTGTACCGATCTTGCGCGCATAGCTGCGCCAGCCGGCAAATCTGCGCGGCAGGTGGAGGGCATAAATCAATTCATCCGGCGCAAGTATCGTGCGCTTATATCCGAGATGACATCCCGAATAGTGCAGACGCCGCGAGCCGCGAGCCGAGATCAGCTCGATCTCCGCCTCGCACGCCAGCAAAGCCGGAGGCGAATCCGCCGCCGGGGAGGCGTTCGCCAGATTCCCGGCGATGGTCGCGCGATTCTGATTCGCAATCCCGCCGATCCAGGCAGCCGCCTGCGCTAAGAGCGGAAACTCTGCCGCGATCACTGCATGCGCACGAATCTGAGCGAAAGTACAGCCGCCGCCGATAACAACCGCGTCTTCCAGCACACGAATCTGGCGGAGTTCGGGGAGACTCCAGAGATTCACAAGGTTATGCTGTGGCAGCTTGCCCGCGCTGAACATAACCATGACCTCCGTCCCGCCCGCTACCGGCAGCCATTTTCCGGGATCGTTCGCCAACAGCGCGAGCACAGAGGGCAGATCGCCCGGCGAGATAAGGTCGTACTGCTCAGGACAGGCCCTCACGTCGCTGCTTCGCCTTCCTCGCGCTGTGCGGCCACTTCCACTGCCTCGAAGATGCGCATGTATCCGGTGCAGCGGCAGAGATTTCCGCTCAGGCCTTCGCAGATTTCTTCGCGGCTGGGCTTTGGGTTGCACATAAGCAGATATTTTGCCGCGACAATCATTCCCGGCGTGCACATCCCGCACTGCGATCCCCCGCAATGGAGAAATGCCTCTTGAACGGGATCGAGTTTGCCGGGACTCCCGATGCCTTCAATCGTGACCACTTGAGAATTGGCAGCCTGTGCGACCGGAACCAGGCAGCTGTTTACCAGTTCTCCGTTCAGCAGAACGCTGCACGCGCCGCACTCACCTTCACCACAACCCTCCTTGGTGCCCGTCAGCCCCAGCGTTTCACGCAGTACATCCAGCAGCCGCTCCATGGGGTGCGCCTCAAACATGCACGCGTCGCCATTCACCGTCATCGTCATGCGCTGGCAACTCATGCCGGAATCTCTTCTGTGGCGCGCGCCTTTGCACGAACCAGCTTCTCCATCACGTCTTCAGGCAGCAGAGGGATTGCGCAAAAATCCTCGCCTGCGGCGTGGCTCACCGCGTTCAGAATCGACGGAGCTGGACCGTCCATAGGCAGTTCGCCGATCCCTTTTGCGCCAAACGCACCATAGCGGTACGGAACCTCTTCGAAATACACCCGGATCGGCGGAATATCCTGCGAGGTCGCGATGATGTAGTTCGTCATCTGGTTATTGCACATCCGCCCTTTGTCCCAGACCACCTTTTCATACAGCGCATACCCGATGCCCTGCGCTATGCCACCTTCCACCTGCCCGGTGGCCAGCACCGGATTGATAACCCGGCCCACCTCCTGCACGGCAACAAAGTCATCAACCGAAACTCTGTAGTCGATGGTGTCTACCGTAACCTCGGCCACATACACGGCCCAGGCATACGCTCCATACGCTTCGCCCCGGTAATGCTCGTCGTCCCAATGAACATTTGGAGGCGCCTCATACCGGCCCTCTGTGCAGAGCCCGCCCTCGCGTTTCACATAATCCGCGGCCGCATGCTGAAAATCCGCAGTAGCGTATGGCTCGCTCAGATAATCGCCTTCGATCAAAAGTCGTTTCATCTCCACCGCCGCTGACTCAACCAGCTTACCTACCACCATTGCGGTGCGTGAGGCTACGGTGGGGCCGGTATTGGGCACCACGCTCGTATCGGCAGGAGCCATGTGGACGGCGTCGTAATCAACACCAAGCGCTTCGGCAGCGATCTGGCACAGAATCGTGTTCGTGCCCTGCCCGAACTCCGTGCTGGAAACCAGCACACGTACTTGGCCTTCCGAGGTCGCGTCCATCGCGGCAACCGAACCCATCCTTCGCTCTCCGGATCCGGTGAAGCCCGCGCCGTGCAGGAACGCTGCGATACCAATCCCTTTTTTTCTCGCGCGCCCGGGATTCTGCTGTTCGAAGCGCTGCTTCTTTTCGCTATATCCGGAGATCGCAAGCGCTCGCGACAGTAGGTGATCAAGGTCGACCCCGGCGGGGATCTCTTGCCCCGTGCTCGTCGTCAACCCCGGACGAAGGAAGTTCCTGCGCCGCAACTCCTCAGGCCCGATCCCGACGGCTGCGGCAATGCGATCCATGTGCCGCTCAATTGCAAACAGGCTCTGCGGCGCGCCAAAGCCTCGGAATGCTCCGTGCGGCGGGGTATTGGTCGCAAGGGCACGCGCGCGCACGCGGAGGCTGGGCCAGAAATAACATCCGCCGGCGTGGATCGTCGCGCGTGACAACACCGTGGAAGAGAGTGTGGAATACGCTCCACCATCGAGCACAAGGTCTATTTCCCCCCCAAGTAGCAGCCCATCTTTTGTTACGGCCGTGCGGTGTCGGGTGCGCGAAGGATGACGCTTGGTTGTCGCCGCCATGTCTTCGGCTCGGTCGTAAACGATCTTGACCGGATGTCCGCTTTTGCGCGCCAGCAACGCCGCGTGCGCGGCAATCATGGAGGGATAATCCTCCTTGCCGCCGAAGGCGCCGCCCGTCTCCACCTGCACCACACGCACCTTGCCCTCGGGCAGCGCCATCAGCTGCACAAGAGATTTGTGGACATAAAAAGGACACTGCATCGATCCCCAGATAGTGAGTCCGGCATCTTCGGAGTACTCGGCAATCACACCATTATTTTCTATATAAAGATGCTCCTGCGCGCCGGTCTCATACTCGCCTTCCACGATGTAGTCAGCTCTGGCCCAGATTGCATCCACGTCGCCTTTTTCCATCAGGTATGACTTGAGCACGTTGTCCGCACCCCAGACTATGGCGTCCTTCCGCTCGCTCTCCGCGATGGAGTGAATCGACGACAGCGGCTCATACTCGATGTGCACTCCCAAGACCGCTTGAGGCAGAAGGTGCCTGTCGGGGTGGGCCAGCAGCAGAATGGGTTCTTCAGGATGATTGACCATTTTTTCTGCAAGGCAGGGCCAGTCATTCTGGATGAGAGCAATACAATTGGAGCCTGGAATGTCCGCCGCCGTAACGATCGCGAATTCGTGCCAGGGGATAGCCGGGTCGAATTCGATCTTCGTGATCCGCCCACGGGGAATTGTGCTGCGCACAGTCGCGCCGAAGAGCATTCCAGGCAGCGTGATGTCGTCGATATAGCGCGCGGTACCGCACACCTTCGCTACGCCTTCTTTGCGCACGCTCGATGTGCCGACGATTCGCTGCTGCAAGCCCGCTCCCTGAGACAGATCGCATTTCATAGACTGTCCAGCGCTACCTGTGCTTGGAAAAAGATTTCCAATTATACATCCGGGCCACGCATATAACGGCTTCTGTGGGCCGCTATAAGGCGCGCCCTTTCGCCGGTTCTGCAAAGGTTCCCCGATGATAGACCCGCTGCCCGCGAACGTAGGTAGAGACAACCCGTCCGCGCAGCTTCTCTCCAAGATAGGGAGAAACAGGATGCCGGCAGTGCAGCATTTCCCCTGTGATTTGAATCTCCGCGTCCGGATCAAAGACTACAAAATCAGCGTCGAAACCGGGTACAATCGCTCCCTTGCTCGCACCCAGCCCCGCAAGCGTAGACGGCGCCTTCGCCATCCATCGCGCAAGCTCCGCCAGCCCAAAGCCCCTGCTCTGAGCTCCCGTCCACACGGCGGGCAGAGCAACCGCCAGACTCGAAATGCCGCCCCAGGCCCCCTGAAAGCTGCCCTCTTCCATTCGCTTCATCTCCGGCGGACACGGCGAGTGATCCGTGTTGATCATGTCGATCACGCCTTCCGCGAGCGCCTGCCAGAGAGCCTCGCGATTCGTGCGATTCCGAATCGGTGGCGCACATTTATGCAAAGTGCTGCCGTCAGAAATATCCTCCGCCGCGAAGTACAGGTAATGCGGACACGTCTCGACCGTGACCGGAAGACCCTCCCCGCGCGCGCCGCGCAGCATATCCAGCGCCTCCGCTGTCGCTAGATGCACGACGTGCAGCCGGAATCCGAATTTGCGGCACAGTCCAAGCATCAACGCAATAGCCTCCATTTCCGCCTCATCCGGCCGCGAAGCAAGATATGTCGCGTACCTCCGCCAGTCCGAGTCCCGCAGCGCCCCCGCAGCGCGACCCAGCGGTCCCGGCATCTCCGCATGCACCAGCAGCGGCAAACCTGTGGCCGCAATATGAGGCCCCGCGGCGCGTAGTTCAGCCTCATCGACACGAAAAAATCCGTCAATACCCGGCTCCGCAAGAAAGCATTTGAAGCCACGCACACCTGCCGCGGCCAACGGCTTAAGATGTTCGCTGTTGTTCCCGGAGACGCCGCCCCATGCAGCCCAGTCGACAAGGCATTTGCCGTGCGCTGCGGCCCTTTTCGCCTCAAGCGCGGCTACATTCGTAGTTGCGGGCAGGCAGTTCAACGGCATGTCGACCAGAGTGGCAAAGCCTCCGGCTGCTGCCGCGCGCGTCGCCGTGGCGAAGCCCTCCCACGCAGTCCGCCCCGGCTCGTTAATGTGCACATGCGCATCCACAAGACCCGGCAGCACCGCGTACTCCCCGAAATCCTGAACAGCAAAATCGCGCGGAACCTCCGACGGCGCGCACAGGCCCACGATCATCTCATCCTGGACAAGTATGGCCGCTGGTTGGACTCCCTCTGCGGTCACTACCTTCGCCGAGATAAACGCCTGTGCCATACTGGCATTACTTTCTCGCGTGTCCACCGGAGAAGCAAGCCCTATGTCCACAGAGTCCCGACTCGCCTTCATGCGCCGCGCCATTTCACTTGCAACTGAAAACGTCCGCTCCGGACGCGGAGGCCCTTTTGGATCAGTGATTGTGCGCGACGGTGTCATTCTGGCAGAAGCAGCCAACTCGGTCACAGAAGCCAGCGATCCGACGGCGCACGCCGAGATCAACGCGATTCGTCAGGCATGCGGCGAGCTCGGCACGTTCAGCCTGAGCGGTTGCGTAATCTACACCAGCTGCGAGCCGTGCCCGATGTGCCTGGCTGCGATCTACTGGGCACGCATTGACGCAATTTACTACGGCAACACTGCGGCGGAGGCCGCGTGCGTCGACTTCGACGACGCGTTTCTCTATCGCGAGCTCGCGTTGCCTCGCGAAACTCGCGTAATTCCGTCAGAGCGTCTGCTGGGCGAGGAAGCATGGGAAAGCTTCCGGGTGTGGCAGCACAGCACAGCGAGAGTCAAGTATTAAGTCAGGAAACCTGCACCCTCGAGCGCTGGAGGGACAAATCCGATTTATTCCGCCATTGTCGAGACTGTTCTCAACTATTCTGGACACATGAGTCCATATCCTCATGCACCTGGAAATTACACAGCGATGCTTCAGGCTGCAATCGCTGAGGCCAGACTCGGCTTATCCGAGGGCGGAATCCCCATCGGCGCAGCCATATTTAATCCAGAAGGTCAGCTCATAAGCTCCGGCCGCAATCGCCGCATCCAGGAACAGGACCCATCCATCCACGGCGAGACAGACGCCTTCCGACGCGCTGGCCGCCAGACCTCGTATCGCGACTTGATAATGGTGACCACGCTCGCGCCGTGCTGGTATTGCAGCGGTCTTGTCCGGCAATTTGGCTTTCGAACTGTGCTCGTCGGTGAATCGAGAAACTTCCAGGGCGGAATCGATTGGCTGCGCTCGTGCGGTATCGCGGTGATCGACCTCGACTCACCTGAATGCATCACCCTGCTTGCGAATTACATCCGTCAAAATCCTGCCGTTTGGAATGAAGATATCGGTCAGCTGCCTTCTCAGGCACTGGCTTAAGATAAAGCCGCTTTAGCCTCGACCTTCGCGAAACCTCGTAGCCGCATGCCAGCCGACACCACCGAACAGGTAAATCACATAAATATATGGAAAGTAGCGGTAAGGTGCAGGAGGAACAGGAAACAGTGTCCCCAGCATAGCGGCGACAATTGCAAGAATGGCCCCCGTCGCGAGCGCGATCCAGCGAACTCCAAGCCTGCCCTTGCGGCGCAGGTGCTGTACCATGCCGACGGTAGCGAGTGCGTAGGCAGTCAGAAATCCAAAGACTGCGAGCGTTCCCATCCAGCCGTAGATGTCGGCTCCGCTGGCGCCGTGCTCCGCTATAATGACCACCGGCACGACGGCCAACAATCCCACAAGCAAACTCGCCATCCCGGGTGTCTCATTCCTTGAATGCGTCTTTGTAAAAAGCCTGTGCGCTAACCCATGATGCGCCATGAGCATCAGCAGACGGCCCGCTGCGATCACACACCCCAGGGTTGCTGCAAACATACTGACCAGCACGCCCGCGTCGATTACCGGCCCGACAACGCCAATGCCCTCCTGCGCAGAAAGATAACGCAGCGGAGCTGTGGATTGACCCAGGCGGATGGGAGCTCCCTGGAAACCCAGCACTTCCCCATAGGCGCACACGATAAAGAATGTCCCGGCAAGGAGCGCGCTTTGAATCAGCGCCCGGGGAATCGCTCTCAACGGATCACGGGCCTCTGTCCCCAGCGTAGTTGCACTCTCAAATCCCACAAAGCTGAAGATCGCCAGCATTCCCCCCAGGCTCACCCCAGACCAGGAGACGCCGTGTAGCTTGATCTGCCTGGTATCGATGCGTATCCCGTGCTTCCACAGCGTAATTCCAATCACGAACGCGATGAGGCACACAGACACGGCTTCCACATAAAGCATCATTCGAGCCGAAATTTTGATGTCTCGATATGCGATCCATACGGCGCCCCCAGCTGCCAGGAATGCCAGCACTGCCGGCGGAACATATCGCCCGGATGATCCCAGAAAAATATACGAGAAGTTGATGAAGCCGCCGATCACGGAGGACGCGGTCAGCACGTACGCAAAAAGAAGCGCCCAGGCCGTTACAGAAGAGAATATTGGAGGCAGCGTTGTCTTCGTGTATACGAACAGCGAGCCCGGCGACGCAGAGTCGCGCGCGAAAACAGCGATACACATGGCAACCAGCACCATGGCAGACATGGCAATCACATATGCGACACACGTTCCCTCGCCCGCCAGTGTAAAGACCAGCGGGATGGTAAGCGCTGCTGAAGTGCTGGGTGCAATCGTCGATACGGACTGCGCCAGAGTTTCAAGCGGCGACAGTACATGTTGCCTCAATCCATAGGCCGGCGGGACCGCCGTCTTCACTCCGTCGCCGGTAATCAGAAACGGTGCATCCATCGAGTCATCCCTAACCACGAGCAAGATAGATAAACCGCAGAACAAAGAGCACGGCGAGCGTATAAAGCAGCCAGTTCTTCCGTACGCCGCGTCCCGTAATAAGTTCGAGGGCAGCAAAGACGATCAATCCGAAACTAAGACCCGTGGCAATCGAGTAGGTCAGCGGAATCGTAATCAACGTGAGGAATGCCGGAATGGCCACTCGTGGATTACTCCACTCGATCTTTCCAACCCCAGCAAGCATCAGTGCGCCCACAAGAATCAGCGCCGGAGCCGTGGCGAATGTGGGAATAGCGCCTACGAGCGGCGCAACGAAGAGCGCAATAAAAAAGAGTAGACCGGTCGTAATCGCGGTTACACCCGTGCGTCCGCCAACCGCAACGCCGGCGGCGGACTCGATATAGCTCGTTACCGTGCTCGTTCCCATCAGAGAACCAACAACAGTGCTGCTCGCATCTGCGAAAAAGATGCGGGTAAGCCGAGGGATGGTGTAATCGGGAGCAATAAGTCCCGCGCGATCTGCAACGGCAACCAGCGTGCCAATATTGTCAAACAGATCGACGAAGAGAAAGACAAAAACAATTTCGAAAGCGTTCAGATGAAGAGCGCCGCGCACATCGAGGTGGAAGGCCGTGGCGCGAAGAGCGCTGAGCGAAAAGGTCTGAGGACTCCAGTGAACCTGACGTGCCAGAATGCCTAGCAGCATCGTGCCCAGAACTCCGAGGAGCATGGAGGCCTTCACGCGAAAGGCCTGCAACACCGCAATCAGCAGGATGCCGAAGATAGCAAGCGCGGCTGTAGGCGCGCGAAGATCTCCCAGTGCGACCGTGGTTGCATTGCTGGGAATGATGATGCCTGCATTACGCAGGCCAATGAATGCGATGAAGAGTCCTATGCCCCCGGCAACCGCAGAGTGAAGTTCGTCCGGGATGGACGCAAGCAGAAGCTGCCGGATGCCGGTGAACGTGAGCAGGAGAAAAATAACACCTGAGACAAAAACAGCTCCGAGCGCCGTCTGCCACGGCACACCCATGCCCTTCACAACCGTATAAGTGAAGTAAGCATTCAGCCCCATCCCCGGAGCCAGTGCCAGCGGATAGTTCGCAAGAACTCCCATCAGGATCGAACCGAACGCAGCGCAGAGGCAGGTAGCAGCGGTTACCGCGGCGATGGGCATGCCCGCTTGCGAGAGGATCGACGGATTCACGAAGATGATGTAGGCCATCGTGATGAATGTCGTCAGCCCGGCTAGAATCTCCGTTCGCCAGTTGGTGCCTTGCTCCGAAAAGCAAAAATACTTCTCAAGACGAGCTCGCATCGGCAGGACAATCCCCTCGTGATCTTTTCAAGCAATATGGTTCGATAAGAATAGCTTAAGTGTCCTTTGGTGAATTCAGGGGGCAAACAGATTTTTGCCGCATGCCGGACAGAGGAAACAACGCGCCATAGAACCTGCATAAAAGAAACTTATTGGGAACGAAGAAATGTTCTATAGCAGGAGATTCCCGCTTGTCGATGCGACGGGTTCAGGTATGCTCACGCAAAAGCTGCCTCAAACCACGCACGTTGGCCGCCGATTCCTCACCAATTGAAGAATCGATCGAATAGATTTCAACCCACACAGCCGTGAGCTGCATTGCCGCTTTCGGCTGATTTGTATTTCTTTTTGTAATTTCCTTTGTGAGGCAAAACCTGTGATGTCCAAGATTAAAGGGCTTTTCGCCGCTTTTCTTCTCCTCCTCGTTTTCTCAATCGCGTCCTCCCATGCCCAGCAAACTTTAGGTGCAATCTCCGGCCTGGTAACAGACACCTCCGGCAGCGCCCTGCCCAATACCACCGTGACCGCCGTCGGCGAACAGACCGGCATGACGCGCGTGGTCAAGACAGCAGGCGACGGCACATATAACTTCTTCAACCTGCCCATCGGCAATTACTCGCTTACCTTCTCTCACGATGGATTCGACACACAGAGAATCCCGTCCATTCTCGCGCAGGCTGACCGCACCGCGTCAGTCAACGCACAGTTGAAGGTTGGCCAGGTAAGCACTTCGGTGACGGTGCAGGACACGCCTCTGCTGAACGCCACTGACACCACCAACGGGTACGTCCTGGACAAGGCGCAGATTGATTCCATCCCTCTGCCTACCGGCAGCTTTACAGGAGCGGCCATCCTCGCTCCCGGCGTCAATGCCGAGCTTCCCGGCGGCACCAGCTCCAACAGCGGTTTGGGGAATGCCCCCATCTGGGCCAATGGCCAGCGTGACACTTCCAACAGCTTTCTGCTCAATGGCGTTGACGCCAGCAATCTCTTCAATGGCAAGAGCACCAGCCAGGTGGCCTCGGCTCGCGTCGTGAATAATACCGGCGTTGGCAACGCCGGCGCGGGGGGCGTTGAGCAGAGCAGCGCATCCGTCTATCTGGCCATTGGCAACGCCCTGCCCAGTCCTGCGCCGGAGACCCTGCAGGAGATACGAGTCAACACCTCGATGTACGACGCCCAGCAGGGATCAACCAGTGGTGCTCATATCGACATGAGCACAGCATCCGGAACCAACCAGATTCATGGCAATCTCTATTTCAACCGGGGAACGAACTGGATCAACGCCGCGCCTTTTTTCTTCAAGCAATCCACCTTTATCCCGCCGGATGAAGATGTCCCGCAGCTGCATCGCTATACCGCTGGCGGTGCCGTTGGCGCACCAATTATCAAAGACAAGCTCTTCATCTATGCTGCCTATCAGCACACTCATGTCTCCGATCAGGAGATTGGCATCTCACGCCTGGCTGTGCCCCCTGGCCTCACTGACGACAGAAGCCCCGCCGCCCTCGTGGCCGTGGCCAATGAGAATTGGAATGTGCCGGAGGGCGAGACGCCCATCACGCCGTCCGACATTAACCCGGTAGCTTTGTTCCTCATGCAATACAAGCTGCCGAATGGCCAGTACCTGTTCCCTTCGCCGACGACCAGCAATCCCGCAACCTATAACGACCCTTATAATTCCTCGATCCCCGGCACTTCCTACTTCATCGCCGATCAAGCAGTCGGAAACATTGACTGGATCGCGACATCCAAGGATACGTTGTCCGCCAAATACTACTATCAGCACGATCCGTTAAACGCGCCCTACGCGTACTCCAACGTGTCCGGCTTCAACCAGAAGCTCGACACCGGCAGCCAAGTCGTCTCGCTGAATAACACGCAGATTCTCAGGACTAATCTGAGCGTGACCGAGGTTTTCGGTTTTATTCGTGAAAAGGCCTACGGGGTAAATGAGCAGCCATTCTCTCCGCAGCAGGCCGGCATCAATACGTTTGGCTCGACATACTTCCCCGGTATCAGCATTATCGACGACTACGGAAACTCTTCGCCCAATAATCCCAACTATGTCTACAACGCCGCGATGAATATCGGACCCGGCTCCTTCACGCAGGCACCGTTCACAGGTCTTTTTCAAAACCGGTTCATGCCTTCTGCCAACGCTATCTGGACCGCCGGCAGGCATACCGTCACCTTCGGAGGCAGCTATTCCTATACCCAGCTCAATATTCGGAATGAACGCACCAATAAGGGCATGATCGCCAGCCCGGACTTTTCCAACTTCCTGCAAGGCAACCTCGCGTATCAGAACGATGACTTCACAACAACATCCTTCATGCTTGGCAATGCCAACCGCTACTATCGTGCCAATCAGGTGGGCATGTACCTGCAGGACAAGTTTCAGATCATACCTACCCTCAGCCTGACTGCGGGAATCCGTTATGACTGGGACGGCGGCTTGACTGAGAAATACGGCCGCATCTTTAACTTCGACCCCTCGCTCTACTCCTTCGATGGCAGCGAGGTCGTTACCAATGGCTTCATCGTCGCCGGCAATAATAAGCTCTATCCCACCCACGGCGTCAGCAACACCACGCTTACCGGACGCCAATGGGGTATCGGACCCCGCCTGGGCCTTGCCTGGCAGCCGAAACAATTTAACGGCAATCTTGTGGTCCGCTCCGGCACGGGCATCTATTACGATCGCGGGGAACTGTTTACATATCTCTCGCCCGGGTATGCGGCTGGCGAAGTTACCGGCGGCCCCTTCGGCGTTACCATGACTCCGCCCTTTGTAAATACCATCCAGTGCCCGGGCGCGCCGTCAATTGTTTCGCCCTGTACCGGTGACATTAATCTGTCCAATCCCTGGGGAACCACTCCCGGATACGCCCCGAGCGGTAACCCGGCCGACATCACCAATTACCTGCCAAGCGTTTCTGAGATCGAAGACTTCGCCCAGCTCTTTTCCATTGCTACCTATAACCGCACCAATAAACTCCCTTACACGATTAACTACACGCTCGACATCCAATGGCAGCCTCGCAATGATCTCGCCATCGACCTCGGCTATGTTGGAAACGTAGGCCGGCATGAGGTCATCCCGGTTCCCTTTAACCAGGCCAATATCGCTACTCCAGGCAGTCCCATCAATGGCCAGAAGTATACCTACGGCTATGCGGTTCAGACGGCGCCCTGCGACTACTACAGCTGCTCACCGGCCACGCTGCCGGACGGCACTCCTTACCAGTCGACATACGAGGGCGGTAACATCGACCTGCGCGTCCCTTATGTGGGCTATTCGGCTGAATCTGAAACGTACAAGGCCGCGGGGCTTTCCGCCTACAACTCGCTGGTCGCACACGTTGAAAAGCGCCTGAGCCATGGCCTTCAGTTCGGCGTCTCGTACACCTACTCTCATTCTCTGGACGAACAGAGCGCGCTCGGCCTTTTCTTTAATGGAAACAATCCTCTCAATCTGCACGACGGCTATGCTTCTTCTGACTTCGACCGCACGCACGTCATTAACTTCAATTACTCCTATATGGCTCCCAACTTCTTCGCGGCTAATTCATGGGCGGGTCGCATTGCGAACGGCTGGGGCCTCGAAGGTCTCACCGTGCTCCAGAGCGGACAACCATACAGCGTCATCGATTACTCAGGCGCAGTTGGAAGCATCTATTACGGTACTTCAGATGGCATCACGAATCCCATCGTCCCTCTCGCCCCCGGTTGCACGCCGCACTCCACCTACACCGGGCACTCGGGAGCTTTTGGGACACCCGCACTCAATGCTGCCTGCTTTACTTTGCCTCTGCTGAGTCCTGGTGGGCTTGGCGGCGCCATACCTTCGAACGACCCGTTTGAGACGGATTTCACAAATGGTCAGCGCAATATCTTCCGTCAGGCATTCCAGAAGCGGTCGGATATCTCTCTGGTCAAATCCTTTAACATCACCGAAAGAGTCTCCGCAAAATACAACTTCGATGTCTTCAACCTGACCAACACTGCCAGCTTTGACATCCCGCTCGATAACGTCTCTCAGAACGAGGGCTATAACGACTTTCCCATTGAGGGCACACCGGCTGCGCCGTCCCCGTCGTATTGCGCGAATGAGAACAATCCGCCCCCTGACACGTTCTTCAATTGCCCGACCGGCCTGGGCTATGTTTCACGCACCATCGGCAGCCCGCGCCAAATTCAGATGTCTTTGCACGTAACGTTCTGATGAAGTCTGTTTAACCATCACGGTTTGAAGCTGCCCTGATTCTCCAACAAAGGTAGTTTCAAACCGTTTTCCTTTGCGGTTTTCTTCGCCGTCTCGTAACCCGCATCCGCATGGCGCATTACGCCCGTTGCCGGATCATTGAACAACACCCGCTTCAGGCGCTCATCCGCTTCAGGTGTGCCATCGCATACAATCACCACGCCCGCATGCTGGGAATGTCCCATGCCGACCCCGCCGCCGTGATGAAAGCTCACCCAGGTTGCCCCGCCAGCCACATTGAGCATCGCATTCAATAAGGGCCAATCGGAGACGGCGTCAGAGCCGTCCATCATTGCCTCCGTCTCACGATTCGGACTGGCAACCGATCCTGTGTCCAGATGATCGCGGCCAATCACAATCGGCGCTTTCAATTCCCCACTCCGGACCATGGCGTTAAAGGCCAAACCGGCAACATCCCGCTGGCCGAGCCCGAGCCAGCAAATGCGCGCTGGCAGCCCCTGAAAGCTGATTCGCTCCTTCGCCAGGTCCAGCCAGCGATGGATGTGCGCCTCTTCGGGGAACAGTTCTTTGATCTTCGCATCCGTTTTATAGATATCCTCTGGATCGCCCGACAGCGCTACCCAGCGAAATGGCCCTTTGCCTTCACAGAAAAGTGGCCGGATATATGCGGGCACAAACCCCGGGAAGTCGAACGCGTTCTTCAGTCCCTGTTCGAGGGCCACCTGCCGGATGTTGTTGCCGTAATCGAAAACCGGCACGCCCATCTGCTGGAACTCAAGCATGGCGCGTACGTGGGCCGCGCAACTCTCTGCCGCTGCCTGCCGCAAGGCAGCATGGCGCGCCGGATCCCCCGCTTCCGCCTTCCATTGTTCAACCGTCCATCCGGCCGGCAGATAGCCGTTGATCAGGTCGTGTGCGGAAGTCTGATCCGTTACCAGGTCCGGGCGAATGCCGCCTTCCTTCGCGCGCTTGACAAGTTCAGGCAAGATCTCCGCAGCGTTGCCTAGCAGCCCAATGGATACCGCCTCCTTGAGGTCGCAATGGTGCTTGATCAGCTCCAGCGCTTGGTCCAGGTCGCTCGCCTGCTTATCCAGATATCTTGTGCGCAGCCTGAAATCGATTCTCGACTGTTGGCATTCAATCGTCAGCGAAGTTGCTCCCGCAAACGTTGCCGCCAGCGGCTGCGCCGCGCCCATTCCGCCCAGACCCGCCGTTAATATCCACCGGCCGCTCAGGTCTCCTCCGTAATGCCTTCGTCCCGCTTCCTTAAACGTCTCGTACGTTCCCTGGATAATTCCCTGCGACGCAATGTAAATCCAGCTTCCCGCCGTCATCTGCCCATACATCATCAGGCCCTTGCGGTCGAGTTCGTGGAAATGCTCCCAGTTCGCCCACGCGGGAACAAGGTTGGAGTTCGCAATCAGAACGCGCGGCGCATCCGGATGCGTCTTGAAGACGCCCACCGGTTTTCCCGACTGGACCAGCAATGTCTCGTTCGGCTCAAGGTCTTTCAGACAGCGAAGGATCTCATCAAAGCACTCCCAGTTGCGCGCCGCACGTCCGATACCCCCATACACAACAAGGCTCCGAGGATTCTCAGCGACCTCTGGATCGAGATTGTTCTGGATCATGCGATACGCCGCTTCGCTCAGCCAGTTTTTGCAGCTCAGCTCAGGCCCGCGTGGAGCTCGAATCACGCGCTTCGGGTCAGTGCGCCGCGCATCCACCTTCGCGCTCTTTTCAGTACCAGCTATATCTATAGTTGGAGATTGAATGGAAGAAGGCATGGCTGTTTCTCCACTTGTAAATCAGGAATTCAGTTTTAATCTTTTCGGCTCTAAGAAAGCGCATCACTTCCTCAATCACTCAAACTATAGTCCGCCTGTTGCACTTTTACTTCCAACTCGGGCCGCGACTTCGCAGTACTTGTTGACAATCTCTTCCTCCAGCGCATGTTTTCCATCCGCCAGAACCCACTCCCCGCCCACCACCACATCCCGCACCGCTGCGCGCGTAAGCGAAAACACAATCGACGAAAGCAGTTCATCGGCGGAAGAACCTGCGATCGACACATCCTTTAGATCGACCGTAAAGAAATCCGCGCATGCGCCGGCCGTGAGCGTGCCCCCATGCAGCCCCAAGCTTTTCGCGCCGCCCGCTGTGGCATACTCAAACAACCGCTGCGATAGGTCCACGCCATCAATACGGTCCAGAATCACACGCTTCTGTCGTTGCAGGCGCAGGTGATAATCCAACTCCCTCGCGTCCTCCAGCAGATCAATGGTCGCCTGGCTGTCTGAGCCAAACGAGAACCCGATCCCTTTACCAATCGCCACATCCGCATCGATAATGCCATCTCCCAGATTCCGCTCCGTCGTCGGGCACGAGCAGACCGTCGCACCTGCCGCCGCAATCGCCTCCATCTCTTCTGCGTTCACATGAATCGCATGAACCAGCGTAGATCGCTCGGACAGCAGACCATTTCTTGAAAAAAGCTGAACCGGAGTCGCACCATACTCCCGTTCGCAGGCCGCATTCTCCGCCATTTGTTCCGCCGCATGGATATGCACCGGCAAGCGCCGAGCATCTCCTCGGTTCGCAATCTCTTTCAGCGCATCCAGTGGCACCGCCCGAATACTATGCGGAGCCAGCCCCATCGAAACCATATCCGCTCCGCCGCTCAGCTCGTTCGCAAGCGCCTCCGTGTTCTTCAGATACTCCGGCAGCGTCTCGTAGAATCGCAACTGCCCCGCATTTGGAGGCAGTTGATACCCGGCGCGCAGATATGCCACCCGCAACAGACAAATCCGCAACCCCACCGACTGCGCCGCTGCAATCACTTTCTTGGCAAGCAAATTCGGATCATCATACGGGGTTCCGTCCTGCTTCTTATGCAGGTAGTGGAACTCCCCCACCGCCGTGATCCCTGCCAGCGTCATCTCGAGAAAAGCCATGCGCGCAACGTCGTACACGTCGTCCGCACCGAGCGCTCCCGCAGCTCGATACATCGCGTTTCTCCACGTCCAGAAATCGTCTCCGCTCGCTCCGCGATTCTCCGCCCGTCCCCGAATCAACCGCTGGAAGCTGTGCGAATGCCCATTGACCAACCCCGGCAGCATGGCCCTCCCCTGCAACCGCACCGTCTTCACAGCATGGCCCGCATCTGCCGGACCCACGCTCTCGATTTCTCCTCCCGCATCCACCAGCACACCAACGCCCGATACAAAGCTTCCATCGCGATAAAGGAGATCGGGATAATAAAGCGTTGGCTCAATGGCCTTCATAATAAGAGCCTCTTTATACACTCCGTCCACTCAAGCAGCTCAGTAGTCGGGACACACTCTCTTTCGCTGTGGGCCGTGTGCATGTCACCCGGTCCAATCACCACAACCTCATGCGCAACTCGCGCAAAACGGGTCGCCTCCGATCCAAAGGAGATACCCGTCTCTTTCCTGCCGAGCATATCGGAAAGCAGCGGCCCAAGTTTCGATCCTTCGGCCCGTGCAAACCCTGCATCGACACGTACTACTTCAACCTCTATCCGGCAGCCAGCGTTCCTTGCTTCGACCTCCCTCGCAATCGCTTCAAGCCTCCGCCCTCCCAGTCTCGGATCTTCTCCTGATACCGGCCTCCACTCCACCGTCATCCCGCATTCCCCGGGAATAATGTTCTTTGCCGTCCCACCCTGCAGCAGCCCCACATTAAATGTTGTCCGTGAAGGTTCAAATAGCGCGTCCTCGAGTTCCGGCACTACCCGTCCCAACTCCTCGATCTCGCTCACCACCTGCGCCGCAACAAAAATCGCCGACACACCCTTCTCCGGAAACGCACTATGCGCCTCGCGACCCTCGATCTTCACCTTTGCCAGCCCATATCCTTTCCCTGCGGTCGCTGGATACAACGACGTGGGTTCGCATATCACGGCTGAGCGCGGCTGGATGGCGCCGGCAGCGATCATCTTCGTTGCCCCGATACACCCAATCTCCTCATCCGCCGTCAGCACCAGAGCCACGGGTTTTTTCAACCCCTTCGCGTCCGTCTGGAGAACCGCCGTAAGCAGGCATGCGAGCGATCCTTTCACGTCGCACGCACCGCACCCGTGCAGCAAGCCGCCCCGTTCCGTTAGCTGAAGCGCTTCCGCCCACTCCGCACGATACGGAACCGTATCTGTGTGACACACAAACGCAAGCTCCACCCTCGGGAGCGAACCTTTGTGCGGTTCAGGCACTGCAATCAAATTGACCTTCAACTTCCCGACGGCATCCTCATACTCCACGCGCTGCGTTGCCCATCCATGTCCATGCAGTAGCTGCTCGACGTATTCAATCACCGGCGCATTCGAGACCGCCGAAGGGCTTGCTATGCCCACAAGCTCGCGCAATATGTCAACGGGACTCACCATATCTTCAGGCAACTCTGCGTCCTGCCGCATATACCTGCGGTCTCGCGGGAATGGCAATAAAATACGCAATCTCCCGATAATCCCTGAACTCATGAATCACGAAGTCCGCCCGTTTCCCTTTCTCTAGCGAACCGATTTCATGTGCCATATCCAGGCTGGCCGCAGCATTGATCGTTGCTGCCACAATCGCCTGCATTTTCATATAAAGCGCCGCAAGTGAAATCACAAACGCCATCGATGTCGTCGGAGAAGAGCCGGGATTAAAATCCGTCGCAAGCACCGGAGCCAGCCCAGCATCGATCATCCCTCGCGCATTCGGGTACTTGCTCCGCCCCAGCGCAAACACTGACGCTGGAACAAGCACCGGCTGCACTCCAGCCTTGCGCAACGCATCGATCCCCGCTCTCTCGGTAAATTCCAGGTGGTCCGCTGTTTTCGCTCCAAGGTCTGCAGCCAGCTTTGCTCCGCCGTCCGCTCGAAACTGCTCCACATGCATCCGCAGTCTAAGCCCGTTTCGCTTCGCCGCCTCAAGAATCACCCGCGCCTCATCCACGGTGAACGCATGATCGTCGCAAAACACATCGCAGTACTTCGCCAGTCCCTGCTCCTTCACCGCGGGCAACAGCTCGTCTATCACCAGAGAAACATACCCGCTGCGGTTTTCCTTGAACTCTGAGGGAACTACATGCGCCGCCAGCACCGTCGGAACTATCCGCAGCGGCGTGCTTTCCTTTAGCTCTCGCAGCACGCGCAGAAGCTTCAGCTCTGACTCCAGCGATTGTCCATAGCCCGACTTCGCCTCGATCGTCGTCGTTCCGCCACGCAAAAACCACTCCACATAAAGTGATGCAGCATCGCGAAGCTCATCCTCACTCGCCCCGCGCGTATGCATAAGCGTGGACGCAATTCCTCCACCCGCTGCCGCAATCTCCTGGTAGCTCTTCCCCGCAACGCGCTCTTCAAACTCCGTCACGCGATTGCCGCCGAACACCAGATGTGTATGCGCATCAACAAAGCCGGGAAGAACCGCGCGCCCTCCTGCGTCAATCACCTCAATCCCCGCTGGCAGCGATGGCTTCAGCTCCTTATAACTCCCGACCTCCTCAATGCGCCCATCGGCAACCACGAACGCCGCATCTGTTTTTATCGCAAGCTCCCGCAATGCGGCCCCGGACCGCGGCCCTGCCGCGCCTGCCACCGTGACCAATTGCCCGCAATTTACAACAACAAAGCTGGCGGAATCTTTCCTTTCCTCCACTCCAGCCCCGCCCGGCAATCGTGTCGTCGCGTTCATCCCAATTCCTGTTTACCTCTGCTCGCGCTGTCGCTCAACTACACTAACATTAAGGAACCGTCGATTATATCGATTCTGCTTACGCGGCAGATCGCTGGCGTTCGGAGCACTTGTGACCATCCGCATTCGTCCACACCATCTCCTCTGCATGCTGACCTTCGCAGGCAAAGGCTACAGCCCGGATTTTATTGCTAACTTTGAACGAATTGCGGCGCTTGTCGCATCTGGGAATCAGACCGTCGAGGTCGTCTTCGCGCCGGACGAGATCTGCGCTCCGCTATTGAGTGATCCGGCCTGTCACTGTGGGAATGAAAGCGTGATGGAACGCGACCACTTGGCCGCCGAGGCATTAACCAGGCTGCTGCAACAGCCCGTGTGCGAAAACGCAAAGCTCCAGCTTACCCCGGTCATACTGGATCATATGCGCGAGGCCTTTCGCGCCGGAACCATCCGAAAGGCCTGCCAGGGATGCCAATGGTCGCCGTTCTGCGATGCCATCGCACAAGACAACTTCAGCGAGACCAGAATGATCCAGTTCCGCTAAGCGTGATCATGACCATGCCAACACTGGAGCCGTTCCCATGGCACGGCTTGGCTGAAGTCGGTTAGCGAACGCGGTTCGAGAATGTACCCGTGCTCAATGGAGCCTCGAAGTTGCGTGCTTTTGCCTATTTGAGCTTATCCAGCGCCAGATTGAGCTCGAGTACATTCACGCGTGGCTCTCCGAGCAGGCCGAATTGTCGGGGAGTAATGTGAGCAGTCACCAGATCGCGCACAGTGGATTCCGGCAGATGCCGTTGCTGCGCGATACGCGGCACCTGATAGTATGCGGCTGCGGGCGAGATGTCAGGATCGAGACCCGACGCTGAAGCGGTCACAAGATCAACCGGGACGTTTCCTGCTGGTTGCTTCTCGGCTGCCACGCTTTGGTTAACGCGGTCGATCAACGCACGATTCGTCGGCGCAAAATTGGACCCGGAAGACGCGCTGGCGTCATACCCGTTGCCGGCAGCCGATGGGCGGCTATGAAAATAATCCGGTCCCGTGAACGGCTGGCCTATAAGGCGAGACCCTTCAAGCGTCCCATCGTGGACAATCAGCTCGCCTGCGGCTTTCCGCGGGAACATGACGTGAGCGAGGGCTGTAATCGCCAGCGGATACCCCAGGCCGAGCAGCAGCCCGGTGACGAGTGTGTAGAGAATAGCCGTACGCAGATGCTGTTTCATGGTTCTCCTCTATGCGAGCCCAATCGCAGTGATGGCAAGGTCGATAAGCTTGATGCCAATGAACGGAATAATCACGCCGCCCAGTCCGTAGATCAGCAGATTGCGTTGCAGCAGCTCCGCAGCCGCCACGGGCCGGTACTTCACGCCGCGCAGCGCCAACGGAATGAGCGCGATGATGATAATGGCATTGAAGATGATTGCCGAGAGCACCGCGGACTGCGGCGTGTGCAGGTGCATAATGTTCAGCGCAGCGAGTACCGGAAAAGTTCCCGCAAACATCGCCGGAATAATCGCAAAATATTTTGCCACGTCATTCGCAATGGAAAATGTCGTGAGCGCGCCGCGCGTCATCAGCAGCTGCTTGCCGATGGCAACGATCTCAATGAGCTTGGTCGGGTTTGAATCGAGATCGACCATGTTGCCTGCTTCCTTGGCGGCCTGCGTTCCCGTATTCATCGCCACTCCGACGTCTGCCTGAGCAAGTGCTGGGGCATCGTTGGTACCGTCGCCGGTCATCGCGACCAGCTTGCCTTCCGCCTGTTCCCGGCGAATCAAGTCCATCTTGTCCTTGGGTTTGGCTTCGGCAAGGAAGTCATCCACGCCCGCTTCGCGCGCAATCGCGGCGGCGGTGAGCGGATTATCTCCGGTAATCATGATGGTCCGAATGCCCATTGCGCGTAGTTGCTGGAAGCGCTCCTTCATGCCACCTTTGACGATGTCCTTCAGGTGGATAACCCCAAGGGCGCGGCCATTCTCGGCTACCACGAGGGGTGTGCCTCCACCGCGTGCGATCTTTTCCACGATCAGATTCACTTCGTCCGGCATGCTCTTGTCGTGGTCTTGCAGATAGTGTGCAATCGCATCCGCAGCTCCTTTGCGAACACTGCGCCCGTCAACATCTATGCCGGACATGCGTGTCGTCGCGCTGAAAGGAACAAAGTGCGCATTGAGCTGTGAGAGCTCACGCCCTCTCAGGTTGTAGCGCTCCTTTGCGAGCACGACGATGGACCGGCCCTCGGGAGTTTCATCCGGTAACGAAGAAAGCTGCGCCGCGTCCGCCAGCTGCTCGGCGGAAACGCCCGGCGCAGTCAGGAACTCCGCTGCCTGACGGTTGCCGATCGTGATGGTTCCCGTCTTATCCAGCAGAAGAGTGTTTACATCTCCGGCGGCTTCTACGGCGCGGCCCGAAGTCGCCAGTACATTGTGCTGCACAAGTCGATCCATGCCGGCGATGCCGATCGCCGAGAGAAGTCCGCCAATCGTGGTGGGAATAAGGCAGACAAGAAGCGAGACGAGCACGAAGACGGTCTGCGGCGCTCCGGAGTACACAGCGAAGGGCTGAAGCGTGACGGTCGCCAGCAGGAAAACAATCGTGAGTCCGGCCAACAGGATATTGAGCGCGATCTCATTCGGAGTCTTCTGCCGTTCTGCCCCTTCGACCAATGCGATCATGCGGTCGAGGAACGTCTCGCCCGGGTTAGAGGTGATGCGGACAATAATCACATCGCTCAGAACCCGCGTTCCTCCGGTAACCGCCGAGCGGTCGCCTCCTGCCTCGCGAATTACGGGAGCCGACTCGCCGGTAATAGCCGACTCGTCCACCGACGCGACGCCCTCAATCACCTCCCCGTCGCCCGGAATCATCTGTCCCGCGATAACTTGCACCTTGTCGCCGGCGCGAAGCTGCGAGCTGGCCACTTCCTCCACGCCGCTGCTCGTGATGCGATGTGCCGTCGTTTCAGACTTCGCGCGTCGCAGGGCATCAGCCTGGGCCTTGCCGCGGCCTTCTGCCATGGCTTCAGCGAAATTAGCAAAAACAACGGTGAACCAAAGCCATAAAGTAATCTGGAGATCGAATCGAAATGCGCCATGCATGCGCGCCGACGGCGAGAAGAGCAGCACAGTCGTGAGCACGCTGCCCACTTCTACGACGAACATGACCGGGTTGCGCATCATCTTCGCCGGGTTCAGCTTAAGCAGCGAATCGATGACTGCCCTGCGCACAATAGCTCCGCTGAAGAGGGAACGAGATTTACCTGAAGAGGTCACGTCGCATAACTCCTAGAAAGTGTGACCTGCATGCAGCAGCAGGTGTTCGAGAATGGGGCCAAGGCTCAGCGCCGGAAAGAAAGTCAGCGCGCCGAAGATCAAAACAACGCTGGTAAGCAGAATGGCAAAAAGCGGCGTTGTCACTGGGAAAGTCCCGGCAGAAGCAGGAACACTCTTTTTGCTCGCAAGATTTCCGGCCACCGCCAGCATGGGCACGATCATCAGGAACCGTCCCATGAACATCGTGATTCCCAGCGAGATGTTGTACCAGTGTGTGTTTGCATTCAGTCCGGCGAAGGCCGATCCGTTGTTCCCCGCTGCCGAAGTGTAAGCGTAAAGAATTTCGGACAGTCCATGTGGCCCATGGTTCGTGAGGCTGGAAAGCCCCATGCCCGGTGAGAGGGCAGCGATCGCCGAGAAAATGAGGATCACTACCGGAAAGATCAGCAGGTACAGCATCGAAAGCTGCACATCGTAGGCTTGAATCTTCTTGCCGAGATATTCCGGCGTGCGCCCAACCATGAGCCCGGCAATGAACACCGAGACGATAACGAAGATCAGCATTCCATAGAGCCCTGCACCGACGCCGCCGAACACCACCTCGCCCAGCATGATGTTCACCAGTGGAACCATGCCGCCCAATGGCATAAAGGAGTCGTGCATAGAGTTCACGGCTCCGCAACTCGCATCAGTTGTTGTGGTAGCGAAGAGCGCCGAATTAGCAATACCGAACCGGACCTCTTTGCCCTCCATATTCCCGCCGGACTGCAGGTACGAGACATGCTGATCCACTCCGTGAAAGAGAGGGTTCGGCTGCGCCTCAGCCGAGTAGCATGTCAGCACCCCTGCAAACCACAAGAGAGACATGGCTCCGAAGATAGCCCATCCATGCCGCGGCGATCCGGTCATTTGTCCGAGTGTGACGGTGAGGCCAGCCGGAATCAGAAAGATGGAAACCATCTCCAGCAGGTTGCTCAGGGGAGTGGGGTTCTCGAAGGGATGCGCACTGTTCGCATTGAAGAATCCGCCGCCGTTCGTTCCCAGCATCTTGATGGCTTCCTGAGAGGCAACCGGACCCTGCGCAATGGTCTGCGTTGTTACAGTGGTTGTAGTTGTTTTGCCATCGGCTCCCGTTACGGTCTGCTTCTGCGGTTCCAGAAGATGAGCCGTATCGTAGGAGTGGAAGTTTTGCACGACCCCTTGCGAAACCAGTGCCAGCGAAAAGACGATGCAGATCGGTACCAGGACCCACAGCGTGGCGCGGGTGATATCCACCCAGAAGTTGCCTAACGTGCGCGCTTCCCGCCGTGCGATGCCGCGAATGAAAGCGACGGCAAGCGCGATGCCCACTGCAGCCGACCAGAAGTTATGCGTTGCCAGCCCGAGCATCTGCGTGAGATAGCTCATCGTGCTCTCGGGCGTATACGCCTGCCAGTTCGTATTCGTCGTAAACGAGATGGCCGTGTTCCAGGCCAGATCGGGAGCAACCGCGCCAAGATGTTGGGGATTCAGCGGCAGGTATTGCTGGAGCCGTTCGACCCCATAAGTAAGCAGAAGCGTTGCGGCGCTGAATACCAGCATCGAGATGCAGTAGGCAGTCCAGCGCATCTCTTGTTCCGGGTCAACCCCAGTCAGCTTGTACAGGATCCGCTCACAGGGAACCAGAATCGGATCAAGCCATGTCCGGCGCCGCTCAAAAACGCGGGTCATGTAGCTGCCCATCGGCTTGGCGCCAAGCAGGACAAGAGCAAAGAAGACCGCAATCTGCAGCCATCCATTCAGCGTCATCAGAATTTCTCCGGTCGAAGCAGGCATACGAGCAGATAGATCATCAACGCCACGGCGAGAATAAGAAGAATTGCGTTTTCAACCATGATTGCATTCCCCCTTGGCGCGCATACCGATCCGCACGCAGGCGCGCACATAGAGCACCCCGGTGGTAAAACAGGCGAGAGTGATAAAGATGAACAGCAGGTCCCACATAGATGCTTTCTCCAACTCTCTCAGTAGAGAGCCGGAGCCCATAAGAAGTCCGCGAAAAAGATGTAAGAAAAGCGTAAGGAGCGGCAATTACTCGCCAGGGGAGAATCGATAACCTACCCAGGGCTCGGTCTGGATATATGGGTGGGCGCTGTCTCTTTCGATCTTGCGTCTTAGCTGGCCGACAAGCACACGAAGGTTCTCCGGCTGGTCGATGCCCGCTGGTCCCCATATTGCCTTCAGCAGTCTCCTGTGGGTCAGCACGCGGTCTGGGCTCCTCGCGAAGAGCAGCAGGAGGTCAAATTCCTTGGGGGTAAGGTGCACCTCATCGCCGCGAACTCTCACCATGCGATTCTCTGCGTCAATTTCAAAATCCCCGGCCTGTATGTGCGCGGGGGGTGGATCATGATCCAGCGTTCGGCGCAGCTGCACCCGAACTCGAGCCAGCAGCTCCTGGATGCCGAAAGGCTTGGTGATGTAATCATCGGCGCCTTCATCGAGTGCCTGAATTTTCGCACTCTCCTGATTACGGACCGAAACAACGATGATGGGGGTGGTAGCGCGCTGTCGGATTTCACGCGTGAGCTCGACTCCGTTCATCTCCGGCATGGAGAGATCAGTGATCACTAGGTCGGGAGGCTCCTCAAGATAAAGCGTCAAAGCCTCCGCGCCGTTTTGGGCGATGGACACCTCGTACCCATTGCTCTGGAGGGCCGCCCGCAATACCCGGGTAATCTGGACCTCATCATCGACCACAAGAATACGCAAGCTGCCATTCCCCCCGGAGATGAGTTTTACTGGGCATCTCGTACAATCCTATTCGTGAACAATGGGCGTAGGATCGCGCTGGTTCGCTGGATTGCCGCCATTGCCGCGCTGTGTGCCATCGTCGCGATGTATTACTTGTGGCTGCACGTCAATCCTACGACGGTCGCCCTTTCGCTGCTCCTTCTTGTTCTGGTGCTGGCTGCGCGGTGGGGACTTCGCTACGCCGTCGTCATGTCCATCGCTGCTGCGGCGCTCTTCAATTATTTCTTCCTGCCTCCCGTTGGAACGTTCACAATTGCAGACACGCAGAACTGGGTCGCGCTCTTTGCATTCCTCGGAACATCGATTATAGCCAGTCAGCTTTCCAATCGAATTCATGCTGAAGCGGAACAGGCCAAGGCGGGAAAACGTGAAGTTGAAATACTCTTTCAACTCAGCCGCGAGCTGCTGCAAACCCAGAACGTAGCGGAGCTTCTGAATGCGATTCCCCCTTGTGTTCAAGCGGCAACGGGCGCCTCCACAGTGGCGCTTTATCTCAATCAGGGAGAAAGACTGTACTTCTCGAAAGGAAGTCGCGGGCAGGACTTGGAGGGGATGGATCTGGATGCGGCGATGCATCTGCCGCAGATCGTGGTCGCGGGCGATGATGGATGGAATACGATCCCGATACGTGTCGGTGTCAGACCCAGAGGCGTTTTGCTGCTTAGGAACATATCCATCTCGGAGCCAACTCTTGAAGCACTCGGTAGCCTGGTATCTATTGCCATCGATCGCGCCGAAGCTCTCGAAGGCGTTGCCCGCAGTGAAGCCGCCAGAGAAAGCGACCGGTTGCGGACTGCACTTCTGGAATCCATCACACACGAATTGAGAACTCCTCTGACTGCGATCAAAGCCTCCGCTACGGCTCTCCTTTCAACAGGCGAGATGAGCCCGGCGAACCGTCTGGAAATGCTGACAGTCATCGATGAGGAAAGTGACCGCCTGAATCATTTGATCGCGCAGGCAGTGGAGATGGTTCAGCTCGACTCTCACGACATTCACATGAACTTTGCTCCCCAGTCCGTGCTGGAGCTGATCGAGAGTGCGAGACATACATGCGCCTCTTCTCTTGCCGGACATCCCTTCGAGATGCGGCTGCCTCAGGGGCTCCCCCCGGTACTCGCTGACCCCGTCTGGATAGAGCGCGTGCTCTGCAACCTGCTTGAAAATGCCTCGAAGTACTCTCCAGCCGACCAGCCAATTATCGTAAGTGCCGAGCAGCACGCGGATGCTGTTGCAATCAGCGTTGCAGATCGAGGGGCGGGAATCGAGCCCATCGAGCAGGGCCTGATCTTCGATAAGTTTTACCGGGGGCAAAGTCAGCGATATCGTGTTCCCGGAACCGGCATGGGGCTCGCGATCTGCCGCGCCATTGTAGAAGCGCACCACGGCTCGATCGCCGTGGCCAGTCAGCCCGGGTGCGGCTCAGTATTCACATACACTCTGCCGGTCGCGAAAGGCAGGCGATGATCTCTTCGCTCCGCAAAAGTCACCTTGCCCGTTCTCACGTATGATTTCTGCAGACCGTACTAATATTCAGCTGCGAAATCTCACCCGGCAGCCTGATCCGCGCCCTGCCTTCGTGACCGTGGCTTGAACAGGAGATACAAGCCCGCATGAAAGTGGGAGTCTTCACTCCGCTGCTCTCGCAGCTTCCGCTGCCCGCCGTTCTCGACAAACTCAAGACTCTCAACATACATATTGTGGAACTCGGCACGGGTAACTATCCCGGCGATGCGCATTGCAAGCTCAATATGCTGGACGACCCGGCATCACTCGCCGAGTTCCAGCGGGTACTGGCCGATCATGGAGCGGCCATTAGCGCCCTCAGTTGCCATGGAAATCCGCTGCACCCGGATCCCGCGCGCGCCCGGCACGATGAGGCAATCAGTCGCAAGACCATCCTTCTTGCTGAAAAGCTCGGCATTCCCGTCGTCGTCGATTTCTCCGGTTGCCCCGGCGACTCCCCCAGCGCGAAGTTCCCCAACTGGGTCACCTGTCCCTGGCCTCCGGACTATCTTGAAATCCTCGAGTGGCAATGGAATGAGGTCGTCGCCCCGTATTGGATCCAACATGCAAAGTTCGCCGCCGACCATGGCGTAAAAATCGCCATAGAGATGCACCCTGGCTTTGTGGTCTACAGTCCGGAGACGATGCTCAAGCTGCGCTCAATCGCCGGTCCCAGCATAGGTTGCAACTTTGACCCCAGCCATCTCTTCTGGCAGAACATCGATCCCATCGCCGCTATTCGCGTGCTCGGCGACGCTATCTTCCACGTTCACGCCAAGGATACGCAATTCTATCCCGCCAACCTGCCGCTGACCGGCGTGCTTGATACCAAGCCTTACACCGACGAGCGCAACCGCGGCTGGATCTTCCGCACCTGCGGCTATGGACACGGCGCAGAATGGTGGAAGGAGTTCGTCTCTACGCTCCGCATGTTCGGCTATGACTACGTCCTCTCTATCGAGCATGAAGACAGCCTGCTCTCCGCCGAGGAGGGACTCGCCAAAGCCGCTGATTTCCTCAACGATCTGGTGATCCGCGAGCAACCCGGCGCAGCTTGGTGGGTCTGACGAGGCTAAATAACCAAGATGAGAACGAAATCAATCAGAACAGCACCTGAAGGTGGATCGGTGCCCCCGTCACATAATCCGGCACTCGAAAGGACACTCGCCGCGTGTTGATCTTTGCCGCAATCGTCGCCATCTTCATCTACGGAATGATTGCCGCCATGCTCGGCACCATTCTCCCCGATCTCTCCGATCGATTCCACCTCACCCCCAGCCAGAATGGAACCATTGCCTTCGCACAGGCACTTGGCCTCATGCTCGCCTCGCTCGCCGTCGGTCCGCTACTCGACGATGAGGGCAAGAAAATCGGCCTCATCCTCGGACTCGCATTCATCTCCATCGCGCTCTTGGCTCTGCCCCGTTCCGGTCGCTTCCGCAGCGTTGTCATTCTGCTCTTCCTTCTCGGAGTCGGTGGTGGAATCGTCGTAACCGGAGCCAACGCTCTGGTCAGCGATGTTGATTCGGCGCATCGTGCCGCTGCGCTTAATCTCGTCAATCTCTTCTTCGGGCTTAAGCGCAACTGGGTCCGGCTCTGTTACTCCGTCGCAGTTTTGGCCATGGTCACCCTCGGCATTCAGGCCGCGACCAGAATGCCGCCCCCTGCCGGCGCTGGACGCTTCATCCTCGTCGACGCCGGTCGAGTCCTCGGCCATCCGCTTCTATTCCTGCTCGGCTCCTATCTTTTCCTCTACGTCTCCTGCGAAGTCGGCATCTGGAACTGGCTGGTGCGCCACCTTATCGCGCAGGGCATCCCCGAGTCGCGCGCGCTTAACATCCTCTCGCTTGGCTTCGCCCTCGGCCTGCTGCTCGGCCGCCTCGGCGTGTCCGCTATCCTCATCCGTGTGTCGGCCATCAACGTCACCCTGGCCGCCTCGATCGCCATGGCCATCACTACGTTTCTCATGCTGCGCACGAGCAAGCCCGTCGTCGCATTTGGGCTGGTCTTTCTTGCCGGACTCTCCATGGCTCCGGTCTTCCCCACCACCCTTGCCATCGTCGGTGATGCCTTCCCTCGCATGACGAGTACGGCAATCGGATTCGTCATCACCTGTGGATGGGTTGGCCTGGCCGTCAGCTCGCGCCTCATCGGCACCATCGCCGGCGGCGAACCACGCCGGCTCAGCAACGCGCTGCTCGTTATTCCCGCATCGGCTGTCTTGATGGTGGGTTTAAACCTCGCCATCCGTGCCGCGTTACCCTAGAAAACAATGTTATTCAGTATATGTTGAAGGACTTGTAGGAGTGGATCTCACAAAGATAACGGAGGATTTGTCTGAATAGACTTCCTTCCAGTTTGGCAACAACGGGAGCACATGAGCCATTGGAGAATCATGGTCCAATAAGCAAAAACTCACATCGTACTTGTCCAGAAGCCCATTCGGGTCGCTCTGCAGCGTAGCCCACCTGCCGAACTCCGCCATCACGCCCGTCCATTCGTATACGTCCGCGCGCCCATCAATGAATACCGGATGCTCCGGCAGCGCCCAGATCAGATACCCGCCCTCATTAAAGGTATTGATCATGTTCCCTGAAAGATGGTGGGTCTTGATATAGTCCACTGCCTTCGCCGGATTTCCCTTTTCGACTTGTTCTGCAAGGTTTTTCTTGTTTGGAAATGCCAGGAACATTGCGAACAGCGCGATGAGTATGAATACCGCGTTGGGCGCTGGCCGGTCTGTCTCTGCGTCATAACCGTCCCAGGATACTGAGAGCAGGCGCGACAGAACAGGCGCCGCCAGTATTCCAAAAACAAACACCATGCGTTCGTGACTCAGGGCAAGCCATGTTCCCATTGCCAGCAGGATCACCTCGTCCAGAAACAATTTTGCCGGCCTTTGCACGATCACGTAAATTCCTATAAAGGCAAGAATCCCCAGCACTGCGAAGCCCCGCGGGTCGCTCAACAGGAGTGGCTTCCACTCATCGATCTGGCTGACCACAAGGTGCTGGCGCAGCATAGTGTTAAGCGGATACAACACCTGGCTCACGCCTACTGGATTCAGGAAAATCACCACTACTGAGAGAATCGATGCAAGAGTCAACGTCCTTCGCTGGACTTGGCTCCAGCTGTCAGCGACGAGCGATCCTGCCTGAAAATCGTAGAAGGAGCAGAAAACATACACCCCAAGCACGATCAGGCCGAACATGAACGAAGCATGGCAATTAACCCAGACTAGAAAAAGAAAAGGTAGGCCATAGAACCATCGCGGATTCCGGGTGTGTCCTAGGTGCACCAGTAGCAGTTCCAGAATCAACAATAAATAGCCAACCACCTGTGGCCGCACGGCAAGGCCGATAGTTGAGAAAAACCAGAGAAGAATCGCTCCCAAAAAACCAATCTTGGCATTCCCGGAATAGAGGCAACACAGTGCATACCCGGCAACCAGCAGCGCCGCGGCAAAAACGCAAAACCACACCATCAGCCCGGTATAGCCGTCCGCTCGGTACGCGCCATAAATCATCACCTGCGACAGCCATTCATGCGGAACCCAGGCATGGTGATTGGTCGTATAGGAAAACAGGTCGGTCGTGGGAATTTTATGTGTGGTCCAGATCACCTGACCCGTCCTCAGGTGCCACCACATGTCAAGATCGTTGAAACGGTCCCGCACAGTCAATACGGCAAGCACAGCCAGAGAACTGGCCATCACGACAGGGAAAGAGAAAATTCTTCGCAAAAAGCGAATAGGGGCAGACCGTACAGTACTTCCGCTAGTCAGGGACGCGGAGCTCAAGCCGTTTCCATATCCATGCTGTCCTGCGTAATCAGTGGATCGCGATCCGCAAGCCGGATCAGCCGGTGCAGATAAGCCCGCGAAATATTCAGGCTGCGCGCCGCCAGCGTCTTGTTTCCATTGTTTTCCCGGACCGCGGCAGCCGCCAGCTTAACCTTGTAGTCGCGAAGCTGGCGCTCGAACGAGTTCACCGGATGGTAGTCTCCAATACTCATGACGCACTCGTCCTGGATATTTCTTGGCAGGTCTTCCTCGGTAATGGTCGAGCCGCTGGCAATAATAATTGCTCTCTGAATCACATTCTCCAGCTCGCGCACGTTTCCCGGCCATGAATAGGCTTGCAGCAGCGCCATCGCGCTGGTTTGGATCTCATCCACCGGCTTTTGGTAGATCTGCGTGTAATGCCGCAGAAAATGATTGGCGATCTGCGGAATGTCCTCCACGCGCTCCTGCAGTGGAGGGGCTGTGATCTTCATGACGTTGATGCGGTAATAAAGATCCAGCCGGAATTTTCCCTGCGACACCAGTTCACCGAGATCCGCATGGGTGGCGAAAATCAGCCGTGCCCGCAGTGGAATCAACTTGGTGCTGCCCAGGCGGTTGAATTCGCGCTGCTGCAGAACGCGCAGCAGTTTGACCTGAGTCGCTGGGCTTAGTTCGCCGATTTCGTCCAGAAACAGCGTACCTTCGCCCGCCTGTTCCAGATAGCCTTCGCGTGCGCCAACAGTTCCAGTGAAGGCGCCCTTTTCATGGCCGAACAGCTCAGCTTCGATCAGCGTCTCAGGAATCGCGCCGCAGCAAACGGCCACAAAGGGCCGAAGCGAGTGAGCGCCAAGGTTGTGAATGGCGCGGGCAATCAACTCTTTCCCGGTTCCACTTTCGCCTGTGACCAGCACAGAGGCATTCAGACTGGCCACGCGATGCACAAGATCGTAGACCTCCAGCATTTGCGGGCTCGATCCAATCATCTGATCGCACGAACTGACCTCCTCCGTCGGTGGCGGCGCCTGCCGCTCTCCCGCGAGTAGGGACCGTTCGTGGATGCGACGCATGATCGCCCGCAGCTCTCGCACTGAAGGCGGCTTACGACAGTAACTATAGGCTCCAAGCCGAACAAGTTCCTCCGCGACACCGCGCAGGCTGTCATCAGCCATGACGATCGAGGAAACCTGCGCCGCCACAATCCGTCTGCAGGATGCGATTCGCTGTTTCAGTAGATTCTGGTTGGAGTCCAGATCCAGGATGACTGCATCCCAGCTCCCATCCGAGAGCATTTGGGTTACTCCGTCTTCACTTGGTTCCAGCTGAACCTGAAATTCATGTCCTAAGGCAGATGATAAAACCGACAACAGTTTGCGATCTTCCGAGTACAACCCAATCCGTACCATTGGGGTAATCTCCTTCAATCCACACTGAGCAGATCAAGACCCTTGCAGCATTCGGGGGCGCAGGAAGTTTCTCTCCATGCTTAAAAGACGCTCCTCATGCAGACAGAGACTCTCTGGCATCAGTTACTAGTGTCCGCCGCTGAGGATACGGAGAACCTTTTCTGTGTCATGCAGATAGTTATTGATAACCAAATAGGTCGCGATTGTCCAGTAAATTTTCTTTATCAAAAAAGCGTGTATTCATCTCAGTAAGTAATCTTTGCGCATAGTTACTTTAGTCACATTTCTCAGAACCAATCTATGGCCATTGATTTGCTGTTGCATTTCCAATGACTTCCCGGCGTTATCTTCCGGATTTGTTGTCTTTAACGTCTGCGGTTGCCGTCACCCGCTTCGTTTTCCGCAGCCATCTTCTCTATGACTTGGACTCTGTGGATTTTGCATTAGGGATGAGGCGCTTCGATCCTCACGTCTACCAGCCGCATCCGCCCAGTTACTTTCTGTACGTCTGCCTCGGCCGGTTGCTGAACCTTATATTTCACGACGCCAACCTCTCCCTCGTCGTTCTCAGCATTCTTGCCAGCTGCGGCGTCGTCGTCGTGATCTATCAAATCGCACTGGACTGGTTTGGCCAAAGCGCCGCGCGGTTCGCCGGTATTCTGTTTCTGTTTTCGCCCCTTGCCTGGTTTCACGGCACAGTCGCGTTGACATATATCGTCGAGGCCTTCTTTTCCGCGCTGCTGGGTTATCTTTGCTGGCGCGTTTATTGTGGAGACGAAAAATTCGCGTTACCCGTGAGCATCTTCTTGGGATTGTCCGCTGGCGTTCGGCCATCCTCTTTTCTTTTTCTTCTGCCTCTCTGCCTGTTTTCATTGCGCCGCATCGCCACCTGGCGAATCATCCTCGCACTCACTGTGCTGGCCTTGGTGCTCCTCTCCTGGTTTGTGCCCATGATCATAGCCAGTGGCGGCCTTGCATCCTATTTCGGCGCGTTGTCACAACTCTGGAAGGCGCAGGCCGAAAAGACGACAATCTTTAATTCATCTCCGACCTATTCGATTGCGCGCGCCTTCACAATCGCCTTCATCTATTTCCTCCTCTTTGGCGCAGCTTGCCTCGCTCCCTTCGCAAAAGTGGTTCGCACCTCTGCAATCGATCCGCGCAAAACACGCTTCACACTTGTTTGGATCATTCCGGGACTCTGTTTCTTCACCTTCATCTTTCTTCGCTTTGTGAACAGCGGCTATCTGCTGCTCTTCTGTGCTCCCGCCTGCGTTTGGCTTGGCTTCTGGACCTCGGAATGGTACACGCACGCAACCCTGCGAAAACCTCTCAAGATAGTTACGATCTCCATCGGCTGCATCGCGAATATCGTAATCTTCCTCTTCGCCCCGCTTTACTGTTCCTACGGGCAGGTCCGGCGCTTTGAGTCTGAGCTCAGGAGCATCCAGGCTGCGCTACCCCAGATCGGTTCTTCCAGCAACACTCTGATCGTCAGCTACGACTCCCATTTCCTCGGATTTCGCCACGCGGGCTATTATTTGCCCGACTACCTCAACCTTGAATACCCAGAGATAAACGTGCGCGGGAGTACACGGGTCTTCTCGATGCAGGGACGCGACACTCGCTTGCTCACTCAACTGCCTGCCTCGTATTCCCAATTTGTCCTGTTTCCGCTCCCCGCCCAGGGCAAGGTGTACCAAAAGTATCAACAGACGATCCTGGCCAAACTCCCCACCAAGACTTTGCGCACGATCCGCCTCAATGGCCACGACTTTGTCACTGGCCCCGCCACCGACCTCCCCTTTCTGTTTCCGAAGCTCGCCGCAACGTCAAAATAAGCCCAAAATTAGCCCTATTCGGGTGTGTATGCACTGCTTCACCCCGGTAGACTGCCTGTAAACACCCGTTCACACCAGCCCGAATTGGGCGGCCTCCAAGGCTGTAAATTGGGCCTTTCCCTCACTTTCCGGCGATTTGGAGGAAGAATTGCATTTCCACAGATACTTCCTCGGAAAGAAGGGGTGTTGTGCATGTATTCTTCAATCATTCTGTGGCCCACCTTGGCTGTTCTCGTTGTGGCGACTTTTACGGACCTGCGCAGCCGGCGCATTCCGAACTGGCTGGTGCTTCCTTTTCTGGTCGCGGGAATCGGTGTCTCCGCCTGGCTTCATGGCTGGACCGGGGTAGAGCACAGTCTCGAGGGCATCGTCCTCGGAGGTTTCCTCTTCGGCATACTTTCCTGGATGGGTGGCATGGGAATGGGAGACGTCAAGCTGTGTGCCGCCATCGGCGCCTGGATTGGACCCGGGCAACTTATCATCGCATTGGTACTTACGGGCATGGTCGGAGGTATTATGGCTCTGTGCTGGGCCGCTGCGGGCGGGTTTCTCGGCGAGCTGTTTCGGGGGACGGGGGATGTGCTCTTCGGTTTCGGCAAGCGCGGACTCAAGCCCGATCCGGAGCTGAATCTCGGCAATCCCCTCGCGCGCAAGATGCCCTACGCCCCGGCCATAGCCATCGGAACGCTTGTTTCGTTCTTTGCTCGCTGAGAAATGGACCGCACATATGGTAGTCAGGTTGAAAATACGCCAGCGTCAGGCTCCCCCTCAGCGCTGCAAGAAGCAGGGAGTAGTAATTTCGTAATGTCTACATTTACACAGGATCCCGATACACTCGGCGCCAACGTTTTGTCTGTAGCTCTTATTGGCCCCGAAGAGGCGCGTCGCCGTGAGATAGCCTTGGCTGTCAATGGGCCTCAGGCCACCGTCGTGCGGGAGTTCCGTGCTTACCCAGAGTTGGACGATGTGCCGCAACTGATCGATGCGGGCTACAACGTCATCATTCTTGACTTGGACAGCAATCCGGAGCAGGCGCTTGACCTGGTAGAGCATATCTGCGGTAACAGCTCTATCACTGTAATGGTCTATTCGGCGCACGCTGATTCGGAATTGCTGGTCCGGTGCATGAGAGCGGGAGCACGCGAATTCCTGACCCAACCTTTTTCCCAAAACACCATTGCCGAAGCGCTGGTTCGCGCCTCCGTTCGCCGTCCTACAGGCCGCGCCAGCAAAAAGACCCCGGGCAGGTTGTTTGTATTTACCGGTGCCAAAGGCGGCTCCGGTGTGACCACGATCGCCAGTAACTTCGCCATCTCCCTCGCGCAGGAGTCGGGCCAAAGCACTCTGCTGATCGACCTCGATCTCCCGCTGGGTGCGGCCGCGCTCGATCTTGGAATCACCGCCTCGTTCTCCACCGTTGATGCCGTTCAAAACATCAACCGGCTGGATTCCAATTTCTTTTCCCGGCTCTTGACCAAACATGCATCCGGTCTCTCCGTCCTCTCAGCCCCGGACAAATATTCGCCTGTTTCTGTTACCGACGAGATCATTGAGAAGTTGCTTGCGATCTCCCGGCAGGATTTTGACTTTGTGGTGGTGGATGCTGGCTCCTCCGTGGGCTCAGCCTACACGGCCCTGATCGAAGCGGCCACGACCGTCTACCTCATCACCCAGGTCAGCATCTCCGAACTGCGCAATTCCAATCGCCTCATAACAGAATTCTTCGCGTCCCGCGCCACGAAGCTCCAGATTGTGTTGAATCGCTTCACGCCTCGTGCCCTGGTGATCGACGAAGAAAGCATTACAAAGGCGTTGACTTTACCGCCGACTTGGAAGGTTCCCAGTGATTATCCCGTTGTACGTCAGGCGCAAAATAGCGCAACCCCCTTTGTGATGGGCGATTCGTCCATTGCAGAAGTAGTGAAGCAGATGGCCCGGACCGCATGTGGACTGCCTGCAACCACGGAAAAGAAGAAGCGGTTCGGCCTGGGCCTGTTTGGGTAATGATTGAAGCTTTATATTTCGCAACAATAATACGGATGGCACATCGTGGAACAACTAAACATCGAGCAGTTTAAAACAGAAGTACACCGAACGTTGATCTCGAGGCTGGACCTTGAGAAGCTGTCGCGTGTCAACAGCGGCCAGGCACGGCATGCCGTCGCCGGCATGATCACCGAGATCATTGCCACCCAGCGCGTGCCACTCAACCTCAACGAACAGGAAAAGATCCAGGAAGAGCTGCTCGACGAGGTCTTCGGCCTCGGCCCGCTGGAACCGCTGCTGCGGGACAAGAGCATCTCCGACATCATGGTCAACGGCAAGGACAATGTCTTCATCGAAAAGGGCGGCATTCTTCGCAAGATCGATGCTTCCTTTCGCGACGACCGCCACCTGATGCAGATCATCGATCGCATCGTGTCCCGGGTTGGCCGGCGCGTGGACGAATCCTCGCCTATGGTCGACGCCCGCCTGCCGGACGGTTCCCGTGTCAATGCCATCATTCCTCCGCTGGCGCTCGATGGCCCGGCATTATCCATTCGCCGCTTCGGCACAGGTCCCCTGATTGCCAATCAGCTCGTAGCTTTGAAAAGCATCTCGCCCGAGATGATGGAGATGCTCGCCGCCGCGGTCCGTGCGCGCATCAGCGTACTGGTTTCGGGCGGAACCGGCGCCGGCAAAACCACCTTGCTGAACATTCTTTCCCAGTACATCCCGCAGGGCGAGCGCATCGTCTCGATCGAGGATGCGGCCGAACTCCAGCTCGCGCAGCAGAATATCGTGCGCCTCGAAACCCGCCCACCCAACGTGGAAGGCCAGGGAGCCATCCGTCAGCGTCAGCTGCTTATTAACAGCCTCCGTATGCGCCCCGACCGCATCATCATCGGCGAGGTGCGCGGCGAGGAGGCCTTTGACATGCTCCAGGCCATGAATACAGGTCACGAAGGCTCAATGACCACCATTCACGCCAACACTACCCGCGATGCTTTGTCCCGGCTTGAGTCTATGGTCGCGATGAGCAACCTGAATCTGCCGGAAAGGACCGTGCGGCAGCAGATAGCCTCCGCTATCTCCATCGTTGTTCAGGTATCACGTCTGAGCGATGGCAGCCGCAGGGTGGTTAATATCTCGGAAATCACCGGTATGGAAGAGAACATCGTCAGCATGCACGAGATCTTCAGTTTTCAACGAAAAGGCATCGGGCCGGACGGCAAGGTCATCGGCGCATTCCAGCCGAGCCGCATCCGTCCCAAGTTCCTCGAGCGGCTTCGCGTGTCGGGCGTCATGCTGCCACCGAGCATGTTTGAGCATGCAACAGAAGTGAATTAACAGAGGCGGGAAGGAGGGAATCGACATGTTAATCGTAGTAGTGCTCGTATTTCTGGGTGTGTTCGGTGTCTCCGCTCTGCTGCTGATCGCGACGGGAACCGGCGCCTCGCAGCGGACCAAGCGGACCCTTACGGTGCTTCATGCAGCTCTGAGTGCTGCCGAATCGCGGCCGCCTGATCCAATCGTCGATGTCCGCAAGGAAGAGCTCTTCAGCGCGCTTCCCATGCTCAATCGCATGTTGCTGAAGTTTGAAATTGCTCCCCGCCTTCGCGCGTTGCTCTATCAGGCCAATCTGAAATGGACGGCGGGTGGTTTGATTCTCATGTCCGTTACCTGCTTCCTGATTCCCTCGTACCTGATTCATTTGCGGATCGGTTCTCTCGCTTTGTCTCTTTTAATTGGATTTTTTTTCGGCGCGTCACCGTTGCTGTTCGTGCTTTTTATGCGCAAGAGACGTTTCGACAAATTTGAGCAGCAGCTGCCCGAAGCTCTCGATCTCATGGTGAGCGCCATGCGTGCCGGGCACAGTCTCAACTCTTCGCTCGATCTGGTTGCAAACGAAGTCCCCGATCCGGTCGGCGGCGAGTTTCGTATCGCCTTTGACGAACAGAACTATGGCCTGGAACTGAAGACGGCCATGAACAATCTGATCTCCCGGGTCCCTTTGCAGGATCTCAAAATGATGGTCACCGCCGTCCTCATTCAGAAGGAAAGCGGCGGCAATCTTGCTGAAGTGCTTGACAAGGTGGCCTATGTCATTCGCGAACGCTTCCGCCTGAAACGGCAGGTTCGCGTGCATACCGCGCAAGGCAGAATGACTGGCTGGATTCTTTCCATTCTCCCGCTCGTGCTCGGCGTAGGGCTGTATCTCATTAATCCCAAAAATATGAGCCTCCTTTGGACGCGCGAACTCGGCATCAAGCTCCTCTGGATGGCTGGAATCATGACTATCATCGGCTCGTTGATCATTCGCAAGATCGTAAATATGGAAGTTTAGGGGCGGACATATGGGAATCGCACTCTTCTCGTTTCTCGTTATCTTTCTGTTAATCGCGAGCGCAGGTCTCATCCTGTTCTACCGGGAGGCCATGCTCCAGCGAATTACAGCCGTGACCACGGACCGCCCCAAGCCCAAGGGGCTTATGGGCACAATCCACCAGACTGGCCTCTCGCTCGGCACGATGGTTGAGCAGTTCGAGCGCATCATGCCCAAAAGTAAGGCCGAAGCTTCCGTCGTGCAGACGCGCCTCATCCGCGCCGGCTATCGCAATGACTCGGCGATCAAGCTTTTCTATGGCGCAAAATTCTTAACGCCTCTTATACTCTGCTTGCTGTTGGTGGTTACCGGCCTCGGTCACTACAGCCCTGTCTTTCTCTATGGCATGGCGCTGGCGCTGGGCTTTCTGCTTCCGGACTTCTGGCTCGGCAACCGGATCGCCGCCCGCCAGGCTCGCATTACCCGCGGCTTGCCGGATGTCCTCGACCTGCTGGTGATCTGCGTCGAAGCCGGGCTTAGCCTTGACCAGGCGCTCCAGCGTACCGCGCAGGAATTGCACTCAACTCGGCCGGACTTAAGCGATGAGCTGGGCATTGTCGCACTCGAACAGTCAGCAGGACGCCCCCGGGCCGATGCCTGGAGAAATCTTGCTGAGCGGACCGATGTGGACAGCATCCGTAATCTGGTCTCTGTGCTCGTCCAATCGGAAAAGTTCGGAACCAGCATTGCGCGTACCCTGCGAATTCATTCCGATACCCTCAGAACTCAGCGTCGCCAGAAAGTTGAAGAACAGGCAGCAAAGACCACCGTCAAGCTGGTCTTCCCGCTTGTGTTGTTTATCTTCCCTTCTATCTTCCTGGTAACTCTGGGTCCTGCGGTCATCATCATGATGGAGTCGTTTCACAAGTTTCTTGCTCATTAGGACAAGTTCCTTACTCATTAGGAAAGGAGAGCTGACGTGGACAATATAACGATTATCCGGGTTGTAGCCGCCGTTATTGCTGTCGTTCTGCTGGTCATTTTGATTCAGCGTCGCCGCAAGAAGGTTTAGTAAAGCCTTTTCCTTTACGGGAAATCGCAGCGAACCCGCTTCGCCTGCACGTCGGGATCTTAGGAGGCTTCAAGAACGCTTCTGGACTATCGCAGCAGGAGCATAACATCGGGGATCGTTTCCTTTTGGGATGCTCCTTCCGGCCTGATGACGGGTGATCCCTCTCATCTACCCGGAAGGAGAAACCTCAATGTTTTGCCTGACAAGGATCAAAGAAAGGAATCGCGCGGCTAAGATCGCGCCAACAAGTGAATGAATACCCGGAAGGGACGGGATGCACGATACGCCCGCAATTTGTAAACACCAATGGATAGACGAACATACTGCGTATATAACCAGACCCGCGAGTGCTTCCTATGCCTGGGAGTTATCCCAGCAGATACTACCTTTGCGCGTCTCAAGGGACTGATAGGAAAGCTGAAGCTCAAGCTTGACGAGGGACTTTGGGTGGTGCCGTCGCAGGGAGTTCATACATTGGGTGTACTTTTTCCCCTTGACCTGATTTATCTGGACGAGAACCACAAAGTCATCCATGTTATTGAACACTTCCCCAGGTTTCGCATTGCGCCTTTTAGAATTCAGGCAACAAGCGTGCTGGAGCTCCCAACCCATACGATCTATACTTCACAGACTCAGCCGGGGGATCAGTTAATTATCTGCGCAGCTGAGGAAATAGAAAGCCGCCTTAACAAGGCGCGCGTCCAGCAGCTGGAAAGCCAGGTGCGATAACTGGCCGAGTATATGCTTGCAGCGCCAGGTCGGGAATCCGGGGAAATTGTCCTTGCCTGCGAACAACAACAAGCGCGGAGTACGCAAAGCGGGTGCTGATGCGTGCCAGGAGGAGATTCCCGGAGTCGATGAAACCGCGCTCTTGCGGCTTTGTCATGTTTGGTAATAAATGTGCTGTGCAATTTGCAAACTCTCAGTACTTTGGAGCGGTAGGAAAACTGAATGTCACCTGTTATGGATTGGTTCAAATCGCTGGTGTCTCGTGATCCCAGGTCGAATTCCCGGCGCAAGACACCTCCTCTCGTAGCATATTTCTGGGATGGCGGTTGTCCTGTCGCTCACTCCGTTCAGAACATCAGCCACACGGGTTTTTATCTTGAAACGAATGAGCGATGGCTGCTCGGCACCCTGGTTATGATGACGCTGCAACGGACAAGCGGCGAGTCCACCCTGCCCGATTGCTCGGTCATAGTCATGTCAAAGGTCGTCCGCTATGGCGAGGACGGCGTAGGATTTGCTTTTATCCCCGTCGAGAATCCCTTCCCGGGGGAACCGCTTGGCCCTGGAACCCAGGCTGCGGACAGAAGGACCCTCGATAAATTCCTGCAGCTTCTCGAATCGGATTCGGGCCATGCGCACTTCGGGTATATTCTTCTGCTGCTCTTGCTTCTTTCCGTGGCCACCCGTGGTATGAAGGCGATCCCGGTTGTGTTGACTGTGTTGCTTATCGCGCATGCCGCGCGCGCCGGACTTGCTTCGGCGGCACAGCATGAATCTTCGTGCAAACTGGCCTCAATAACGCCTATTGCATCGGACCAGGAATAATCAGCAGTATCTCCACAGTCGCCGGCTGCCCTTGATCCGTTGCGGGCCGGAAATCCCACTGCTTGAGTGCGCGTAATAGCAAGCCCGCTTCGGCGAACCGCGGCGGGTATGCAACGGACAGCTGCTCAAATCGCCCTTCGGTATTTACAAAACCATGCACTAGGATGACATCACTGTACGATCCCAGATTGGGCCGCATCATGTCATAGGGCCATGGTGGGTCAGGGCGGTTGTCGCCGCCGGGATCGTCACCCACCGACTTCAAGAGTGAATACTGCAAAATCCAGTTCTGCGCGGTGTCGCTCTGCAGGTAGACCGTGTACACCATCCTGCCCGTCCAAAGTCCTGCTGTCTCCGGATAATTCTCCTCCGGTGAAGCCCCCACGATGACCATTCCGTACTGGCCATTCTTTGGCAAGGTGATGTGCTTCGCAGCAGCTGCATTGCCGGGAGAGCTCTGGTCACTGCTCGAACCCGAATCGATGGTGAACCCCTGATCCGATCCGGAGCCGGCATTCGAGCCGTCTTCCACTTTGAACCCGTCGGCATTGTCTCCCGCATTGCCCGCGCCCAACCCGGAGCCGGTCCCATTCTGCTGGCTGTCGGTTTTGTCGTCGCCCGTCTGCGATATGCTCGCCGTCTCGCCCGTGGTCGGAGATCCGGATGCATCCGACGGGGCAACCTCATTGATCACCGGCAGTGCGGCCGTTCCTTCTTGCAATTTCAGATCGGACAGCGAAATCACTCTGGCCGGCGAAATTTGCTGCGTATCCTTCGATGCTGTTTCCGGAAGCTGCTGGGCTGGCCGCTGCCCGCTTACGGCGACAGGCGAGGTTGTACCTGGAACAGGCAGCGGTGCCAGAGTTACGAACGGCGTGGATGAGAGCGAAACATCCGCAGGATTCGGCTCCTGGTTGGGCATGGCGAGCGAAGGCTTCACTTGAATCGCACCCGGCGGCTTTGGAGCGGGCGTAGTGATCTTTCTCTGTGCAATCTGGCCCGGAGTCCAGACCATGGCTTGAGGAATCGGGATTTGTGGCAAGATTCGCTGCTCGGGCGGGACCTCGGGCTGGATGAGCGTCTGCGGTGCTGGCTTCTGTGATTCGAAGTTGCGGGAGATGCGCGCCACATGTGATATCCGGGCCGTGCCCAGCCTTCCGCCAGCTGAAATTGAGTGTCGGGCCGCCAGTGGGCTATGCTGCGCGACATTTTGCGGAGGAGTCCAATGGAGACTCGCCACTGCTTGACGAACATCCAGCAACCGAACCGTATATTTGCGGTTGGGCAACTTGGGCTCGACGACTTTGACATGCCGCACGCTGAGAAACAACAGGCCGAACAGGCAGCTGTGCAGCACCATTGAGACAACAAATGCGGAAGGCGCACTGTTGCGTGGTGGGGGTACGGAGAACAGCGTGATCGTATAGGGGGAGGCCATGTCTGCGTGAGTTCCCGGGTTCCGTTAGAGTTATCGTCTCCGGTTCAGTGCCTGGTTACACGATACTGATCCCGGTAAACCGCTCCTGCAATTCAAATACCACCCATTTACCCATATCTCACCACCCAATTCGCTCCAAATCGCCCGAAAGAGTGCCTGCGCAGTTACAGAGGTATTACTGTTGGTATACACATGTTCACACCTGTCCAGCTTTTTTACCTACTTATTTCTTTACTTTCAGGTCAAAATGGGCTTAAGTTGCTTTGGCACAGCAATTGCGACATGCCAACAAGAGTGGACCCCGGTAGCTCAGTCCGCTCCATGGATCAATGAATGAATCGAAGACTATTCACTATTCTCTTGAGCGCATTCGTTATAGCTGCCTTGTGCAGCTTCCTCGTCTTCCGCTTAGTCAGCCGTCGCATGACGGTATCACCCGTAGCGAAAGTAACACGCGTGGTCGCTGCGGCCGCGAACATCAAGATCGGAAGTATCCTCCGCAGTAACGACCTGACCACCATCGAAATCGCTGGTCCTCTGCCCGAGGGCGTACTTCTCAAGGCGCAGGACGCAATCGGTCGGGGCGTGATTTCGGCCCTTTATGCCGGCGAACCGATCCTCAACAGTCGGCTGGCGGCTCCAGGTTCCGGGGGCGGACTCGCGGCAACCATCCCTCCGGGGTTGAGGGCCGCTGCTGTCAAAGTCGATCAGGTAGTCGGTGTGGCCGGGTTTGTTACGCCCGGAATGCGCGTCGATGTCTTGGTCTCTGGAATCCCGCCCGGAACGAATAACAGCACTCAGGGGACAGTAACGAAGACGCTGCTCCAGAACATCGAGGTCCTATCCGCAGGAACCGACATTCAAAGAGATGCGGAGGGCAAACCGCAGCAGGTTCAGGTTGTCAACCTCCTGGTGAACCCGGAGCAGGCCGAGCTTCTAAGCCTGGCCGGAAACGAGAGTAAAATCCAGCTCGTTCTGCGGAATCCGCTCGATACCGTGATTGCCAAGCCGGCGGAGACTTCCATGGTTCAGCTCTACGCGCCAGACGGCGGGGCGCCTGCGCCAAAGCCCGTTGTCACACGGAAAGTCCGGCGCGCTCCTGAGGTCTATCAGGTTCAAGTTATCAATGGGTCCAAGCAGACAGAAGCAAAATTTCCCGCTGGTGAGGAAAAACAGTGAAAGTAAGAAGCTGGATTCCAGTTATCTCTCAATGCGCATCGTTATGCGCATTGTCAATTGCAGCCCTTTCCGGGCCTGCGCTTCTGGCTCAGGCGCAGCAGGCAGCAGTCGGCGCCGCACGCGCGGATTCTTCCCGGGACCTTTCCATCGCTGCCGGAAAGACTGCTCTTATTGACTTCGCTCACCCTGTCACCCGCGTGGCGATCGGCGTGGGGGATATTGCCGAAGTTAACGCTGTCAGCCCCACCGAGGTTCTCGTCAATGGCAAAGCTCCGGGCGATACCACTCTCATCGTGTGGGAGCAGGGCGGCGGCCGCCAGTTTTTTAATGTCTCGGTTCATCCCAGCCGCTTTGCCTCGGACGATATGATGTCAGGCATCCGCCGCGAGCTCAGCATGGAACTGCCCGGACAAAATATCAACGCCACGACTGAAAATGGTCTGATCTTCCTGCGCGGGACGGTAAAAGATCTCAACAGCTCCGATCGCGCCGTTCAGATCGCCTCGACCGCTGAAGGCAACACGAAGAACAAGGTCGTCAACCTGCTGTATGTAGACGTCCCGTCTTCCCCTCCACAAATCCTCCTCAAGGTACGTTTCTGCAGCGTTGACCGCAACGCGGAGAAACAGCTCGGAATTAATATCTTCAGCACGGGCGCGACAAACTCCATCGGCGCCGTCACGACGGGACAGTTTTCGCCGCCAAGCGTTAGCCTCCCGAGTACCGGGTCATCGTCTTTAGCTACGATCTCAAACGCACTGAACGCCTTCATCTTCCGCCCCGACCTCAATCTGGGAGCAACCATTCAAGCTCTGGAAACCAAGGGGATTGTGGAATCTCTCGCCGAACCGAACGTGCTCGCCGAAGATGGCAAGGAAGCGAGCTTCCTCGCCGGCGGAGAATATCCGTACCCGGTGGTGCAGGGCGTTACCGGTGGGGGCGCTGGAGCCGTCACCATTCAGTTCAAGGAATACGGCATTCGCCTGAACATGATCCCGACAATTACTCCTCGCGATACCATCCGCCTTCAGGTCGCTCCTGAGGTCAGTTCTCTGGACTTCACCAATGCTGTGGAGGTGTCGGGGTTCGACGTCCCCGCCATCGATATTCGCAGAGTCCGGACTGAAGTCGAGTTGAGAAATGGACAGAGCTTCGTCATCGGCGGGTTGCTCGATAATACGGAAACCCAGACCTTCCAGAAGATCCCGTTTATCGGCGATATTCCAATCCTCGGTAAATTCTTTCAATCCATCCAAAGGACAAAGAATAATACTGAGCTGATTGTCATCGTCACGCCGGAAATCGTTCCTCCCATCCCGGCCGGCCAGCCTCTTCCTGAACTACACTATCCCGTTCCTTTTATGGCTTCGAACTCCAACATACCCATGTCGAACCCAACTCCCGCTGTTCCAGGTTCGCCGCAGACCACAGCAATTCCCGTCGAGCAGTTGGTCGACAGCCTGAAGCCTGAAAAGCCGCTGGTAATTGAAAGCATGGGCGCACCGGGATCAGGTGGTTCACAGTAACAACGCATTGCTTCTGTTAGATACACGAAGCGGAACCTCGATCTAAGAGGTTCCGCTTCGTCATTAGGGCTGCTGATTAAGTTCTTTGTGAGACCGGATGAAATGGCATGCACCCACAAAAGACGGGTTATATGAGCGCCCCGTTAGACTCGCCGAAGCCATCCCAGAAGCGGGCGATGAAAATCCTCAGTACGTTTGCAGCATTGTCTATCGCCCTTCTTGGAATTCTTATCTTCGCAGGTACCAGCCATCCCGCAGCAAAGGATTTCATTGAGTATTGGACCTCAGGCAAGCTACTGATCCATCGCGTCGATCCCTATTCGGCGGCGGCCGTGTTCACAA